>Ga0172371_10004506_pt1 | contig 21021 bp, 22 predicted proteins | sample Lak12m_FD_114543 | JGI IMG/M metagenome (GOLD analysis project Ga0172371, IMG submission 114543) | Freshwater microbial communities from Kabuno Bay, South-Kivu, Congo - kab_022012_12m | ecosystem: Environmental > Aquatic > Freshwater > Lake | place: Democratic Republic of the Congo: South-Kivu... | reverse complement strand
TTTTCCCAAATAAAGTTATAAAAACTATATTTTCCCAAATCTACTCGCTGTTCTTACTAAAAACAAATGAAAATAGTTCCGAAAAAAATATAAATTAAAACTAATTTAAATCGATGAATATATTTATAAATTTAATAAGTTCAAGACAATAATGTCAACCAATTCAGATGATTCAAAAAGATTAGAAGCAAGAATGCAGCAGGAAATAGAGAGGTGTGAAAACCGTATCTCAGATTGGGGCCGTTTTCTTTCCAGAGATGAATTTAGAAGACATCTGGAAGCTTATGCAAGAGAAACAATGGAGTATGAAAAAGTAAACTCCCAAGATAGAACATTTAAATTATATATAATGGCTCGCGAAGCAGCTCGGCTATCTCAAGATATAATAGAAGACGGGCTATCACTTAATGCACAATCAGCACCTGATGATGAAATTCCAATAATTTGTTTGCATACACATCATTCTGATGTAAGATTAGAAGTAACACAAGACCACTATCAAGACCCAAAAAGATTTTTTGAAGACTATCAGCTAATGCTTAGACTTAAAGGTTCATTTGAAGAACACTTACTAGAGCTATCAGAAACAGAATTAGACGAGTCAGACGAAGAAGATGAAGGAGAAGCATGGAAAAAGAATTATTAACGCCAGAACAACAAAGAGTTTTAGATTGTGCATCAACAAGAATAGCTAAAACTCTTGAAACCCAAGTATTACAAAACGCTCCGGATTCAGAAATAATAAGAGTGGCTGATGAATCTGCTTTTAATATTTATTCTAAAGAATTTCTATCAGCAATGTTCAGATCTTGTTATGAAAGAACAACAGGCCAGAAACTACAAAAAGACGAGATAGTTTACGATTCATCAGCTGATTTTGCAAGTCTTGCAATAGTTCCAAAGCCAATAACGCAAGAAAGACCAGTTTTATTTGTTTTATTGAGTTCAGGAGCTAAAAAAATGGATGTGCGTTATACAAATCCAAATGGAAAAGGAAGACAAATAGCTCTAGAATTTAAGGATTACCTAGCAGAAAGCATAAGACTTCTTGCTAATCTTTAAACTTAAGTTATAGTAATCTTTAAATAGAACATTTCTATTAAAACTATATAAGGACTTATTAATAACTATGTTAAGCATGAATATGATTTGGAGATTGGCACTTGCGATAGTATTAGGCTATGCTGTTCTATTTTTTGGTATGTGGCTTTTTTCAAGAGGAACAAAGAAGAAAAAAGAAGAGGCCAAGCCATAAAAGATAATGAAACAAAATATTGTTATTGCCTAGACTCATACTCTACTAACTATCTCTAACTATCTATTTCTTAGCTTTTTAAGAAAACTTTATCCTTGCTTTTAAAAATTGAAACAAGAGCTATAATAATCATGTAAATCAAACCAAGAATAATTTCAAGATTTCTATAGAATAAGACAAAAATAATAAGAACTATAATAAAGCAGTAGAGTATAACCAACATCCATTTCTTGTAAACTATTTCATCCTTGCAAAGCCAAGCTAAGAGATAACCAACAGGAATAGCTGTAACTAAAATAATTATCTCAAGAATAGATTTTAATAGTAATGTTTGCATAAATTATATAATTAAAAACAGTTTTTAAGTGTTATGGAAAACCAAAAAAAACTAAGTACAAATATAAGTTCAGAGAAGTTACAGGAATTAATTGAAGCAGGTAAAATTTTTATTTATCCGACAGATACTATTTATGGAATAGGTTGTAATGCTCTAAATGAAGAAGCAGTTAATAAAATAAGGGAAATAAAAAATCGTGATAAAGAAAAACCCCTTTCTATAATTGCTCCAAGCATAGAATGGATATCAGAGAACTTTATAATAACACTAGCCGAGATTAGCAAGTATCTTCCAGGACCCTACACTCTTCTATTGAAGAAAAAAGACCCAAATTTTATGAATTATATTTCAAATAATGATAGAATTGGAATAAGAGTTCCTGATAGCAAGTTTACAGAAAAAATTCAAGAGTCAGGTTTTCCCTTTGTAACAACTTCTGTAAATATAAGTGGAGAACCATCAGCAATAAAAATTCAAGATATAAAACCAGAAATTCTAGAAAAGGTAGATTATGTAATAGAACTTGATGAAAAAGACAGAGGCTTAAGTGGCAAGCCGTCAACTCTAATTATTGATGGAAAAGAATTAGAAAGAAACTAAATAAAACAAGTAAAAATAAAAAAAAGAATAAAATGACAAGAATGTGGATGACTAATCCAAAGTATTTGTGTAGAAATCACTTACTTGGCGAACATAAAGAACTTCATCAATTAATTGGAAGCATTCTAGCTAAAAAAAGTATACAGGGCCATATTGAAAAAGGCCAGGTCGAAGTTCATAATATAGAATCTAGGCATAGAGAATTAGTAAAAGAAATGAAAAAGAGAGGTTATAATCATAAATCTGATTTAAAAAAATTCAAACCATTCAAAGCAGGTAAGATAAATATAATCGAGAATTACAAAGAACTAGAAAAAAGATGTCTCGAATGTAGGAAAAAACTTAAATTAAGGAAATAGCTAATAAAAACATAAAAATTATTTTTTACAAGGAACAAGAGGAACACTTGCCGGAATATTAAATGGGATTTTTGTCGTAGTTTGTAAACTTGATTCTAGTGCTTGAATTATCATTCTAACATCTCTCTCAACTGTTAAAGCCATTTCAATATAACCGCCATTAGCTAATTCGCGAGCAGTAAGTCTATCCTGTCCAGCTACATCAAATAAATCATGCATATAAAATACCGCCTCTGTCAGATACATTGCAAAATCTTTTTGATCATATTTGCCCCTGCTGTAAAAAAATGGCTTTGAAAAGTTTTTATTTCTATATGCAACAGCCTCAAGCACATCATCAACCAATATAACACTATTTGATCTAAAAGCAATATTTTCAAGAAAAACCAATTTGGAGCCACTAATAAATCTAAAGCTCAAATTCCTTCCAAATTCAAAACCATAATCAGTGATTGAATTAAACATGATTAATATAAGAATAAAGAATTTAAAAATACGCTTATTCTATATAAGACATATAATATCCTAAGAAAGAAAAAATGAAATTCGCAGTGCTCTATTCAAAAAAAGACCAAGCTGGAATAAATATAGCAGAGCAATTAAAACATTTTTTTCTCCCACATGTCCCAATACTCGAGTTAAGCAAAGACAGTATTTATTCAGAAGACATTGATGAAAAAGAAGAGCAACTAAGGAAAGTAGATTTTATAATATTCGCAACAAAACATGCTTCAAAAGCAGGAAAAAAATCTCTTTCATTACATGCTCCAGGTAACTGGAGAAACGCAGATTTCGGAGGAAAACCAGGAAAAGTATGTTCTACTTCAAGTTTAGCTTTAAAATTCTTATTTGAAAAATTAAATGAAAATGCATTAAAGGATAATTGGGAGCACGAGATAACACTTGAGTGTACTCATCATGGACCTCTAATAACTAGGCCTTGTTGCTTTATTGAAGTAGGTTCTAGCGAAGAGGGTTGGAAAGATAAAGAAGCAGCAAAGATAATAGCAAAAACAATAGCAGACTTTCAGAATTTTGATGGTTGGAAGAATGAAAGCAAAGAAAAAAATAAAAAAATAAAAACAGCAATAGCCATAGGCGGACCCCACTACTGCCCTAATTTTAATAAAATTCAACTATCGAATTTAAGCAATCTGGCAATTTCCCATATTATTCCAGAGTATCATCTTCCCCTAAGCGAATCTATGCTTCAAGAGTCTATTATAAAAACACATGAACATGTAACAACAGCCATAATTGACTGGAAGGGTTGTGGTAATTCAGAATCAAGGCAGAAAATAATAGAACTATGTGAAAAACACAGCCTCCAAGTTTTAAGAACAGACCAAATTGATAAATAATTCTAGTGAATTTACAAATCACTATCTTTAAAAACAACCCCTAATTCATATAAATATGACAAAACAAGAAAAAATTGATATAGAAAATCTACCAATGCTAAATGTAGGAACAGTCGGCCATATTGACCACGGAAAAACAACACTAGTTTACAGACTAACAGGAAAATTTGCAGACACTCATTCAGAAGAATTGAAAAGAGGAATTACAATCAAGTTAGGATATGCAGAATCAATAATTTCTGATGAAAAAGGAGAAAATAAAAGATACATTAGTTTTGTTGATGCTCCGGGACATGAAATGTTAATGGCAACTATGCTTTCGGGAGCAGCAATGCTCGATGTAGCTCTTCTAGTAGTAGCAGCTAACGAAGGAATAAGACCACAGACCAGAGAACATCTGGTAGCATTACAAGCAAAAAATGTAAAGAACATAATAATAATACAAAACAAGATAGATTTAGTGACAAAAGAGCAAGCTCTTGCAAATTATAATAAAATAAAAGAATTTGTAAAAGGAACAATAGCAGAAAATGCGCCAATTATTCCTGTTTCTGCCCAACAGAACATAAATATTGATTTAATAAAAAAACAGCTCATGAAAATTCCAATTCCAAAGCGAGATACAGAAGCAAAGCCAATATTCCTAATTGCAAGAAGTTTTGATATAAATAAACCAGGAACACCTCTTGAAAAATTAAATGGTGGAGTAATAGCAGGCATATTAAAACAAGGAAAATTAAAGGTTGGTGATGAAATAGAAATCAAACCAGGAAGCTATGAAAAAAAAGCCAATCAATTTGTTTATCAGACAATAAAAACAAAGATAACTTCTATTTACAGGGGAGATCATTCAATACAAGTCGCGACTCCCGGAGGAAGTCTTGCAATAGGAACAGAACTTGATAATATTCTAACAAAAGCAGATATTCTATCTGGATGTGTTGCTGGAAAAGTCGATGGGCTTCCAAACATAGTTGATAAGATAAAAATAAAATTTACCTTATTCAAAGAATTTTTTGGTGCAGCCGAAAACATTAAAGTTGAAAACCTCAAACCAAGTGAACTAATAATGTTAAGTGTGAATACTGGAATAAGTGTGGGCATGATAAAAACAATAAAAGGAAATACAGCAGAGGTTCATCTAAGAATTCCAATTGTTCCAATTAAATCAGAGAACATTGGACTTGCAAGAAACATTAATAATCACTGGCGTTTAATAGGATTCGGAGAACTAGTTTAATTTTAATAATAAAATGTCAAAAATTCTTATAACTGGCGGAGCAGGTTTCATAGCGAGTCATGTAGCCGATGCTTACATAGCACTTGGTCATGAAGTTATTATTGTTGATAATCTTTCTACAGGCGAACAAAGTAATGTTAATCCAAAAGCAAAGTTTTACCTAGCTGATATAACTGATGAAAAAGCAATAAAAAGGATTTTTGAAAAGGAAAAACCTGAAATAGTAAATCACCATGCTGCACAGAAAGATGTTGGTTTCTCTGTGATTAATCCGCTTGATGATGCCAAAGTAAATATTCTTGGAAGTATTAATATTATAGTTAATTCAGTTAATGTTGGTGTTAAAAAAACAATATATGCAAATTCTGGTGGTCCATTAATAGATTCTGAAGGCAGAGTAGTTGGAGTAAACACATTCAAATATGTTGATGCTTCCATAGAAGGAATGGGATTTGCGCTTGAAAGCAATGAAGTAAAAACAACTGTTAATAATCTTGCTAAATTTCAACTTTTAAGTTAATAATTTTCTATTTTTTATTTTACCTTAAAGAATAATCCATCACCTATTAAATGCGAGTACCAAGAAACATAGGCAATAACTAAATAGCCCCAGTTATGGAATATAAACCAAAGTGGAACTATTGCAATTAAGCCAACCCAAATAGTATGTATTATCCCCCTATGAGAAAATAATCTAGGAAACATGAATGTAATTCCAAGAAATATTGCAGATAAAACGCATATTAAAAGCCCATTTTCATTATTACTATTAGCAATAATTAGAACTATTCCTGAAACCAATCCAATCAAACCCATACCGAGGAAGAACCAGATAATAGTTGAATTTTTCTGGTCTATATCAGCTAAAAGTGAATAAAAAACAATTATGCAACAGAGAATTATCAGGTTTTTCAAATCAAAATAAAAAAGATCCCATTTGAAAAAGCCAAATAGCAGAACAAAGACAAAGCTAAGGATGAATCCGAAGATGATGTGGTTTTTCTTTTTCATAATTCCTCTTTTTATAATTCTTTATTTGATTTATAATAATGAGAAAAATAAACTTATAAAGGTTTTCTTACTCGAAATATTAAAAAATTTAATTTAACAAGTGTTCCAATTAGAAGGAATTATTGTTCCAGGAATTGCACCAGAAACATGCCCAAACCCAGCACTAACATTAATTATTAAGGGTTTAAAAACAGGACATGAAGCAAAAGTAACATTTCCACCATTTCCTGGCGGTCTTGAGTTTGATGAAGTATTCCCACCCATAGCATATATTCTTCCAATACTAACATTATTTCCAAGAATAACATTTCCGCCAGGTCCACCGCCTTTTTGTTGACTTCCCATGTAAGTACTAGTTCCACCAATTGTGCTTATATTCTCAACAACAGAATTACTTCCTATTATAACTGTTGCGCCTGGATTTAGTGGCGGGGCGTTTCCACAATTTGTATTGCTAAAATCTTTTGCTCCATTTGCAATAATACTTCCTATATTAACATTATTTCCAGCACTAACATTTCCAGAAATACGTCCGTTAGCATCACAACTACAGCTATAAGAAGCAGTATCTATATATCCGCTAATGCTAACCCCATCACCTAAGAAAACATTGCCTCCATTTGAACCAAAACTACAGGAACCAACAGGAATTTTACCAGCAGCAATAACATTACCTAAAATATTTATATTATAAATAGATAAACCACCATATGCATCACCATTAGTGCTTGCATTTAAATTACCTGTTATAGAATAACCAGCACCATTTATAGTAATTCCATTTTCTGCAATTTTTAATGAACAAGCAAGATTATTTGTCAATTTATAAGTACTATCGCTCTGTGCAAGAGGCTGCGTACAATCAGATACAAGAAAATCATAATCTAAAGTAGTATTGCTTGCTACATTACTATAACCTGAATAGTCTATGCTCTCATTATAAGCTCTAACTCTATAATAGTACTTTGTATTTAAAGAAAGTTCTGTATCAGAGTAGTATTTTGTATTTAATTCAACACTATCAATCTCGTCCCAAGAAAGAGTATCACTAGACCTTTCTATTTTAAAGCTCTCCTCATTATTTGAGTTATCTGTCCAACTTATGTCAATTACCCTGCCCGAAACTGTCTTAGCAATCAAATTTGTCGGAGCATTTACACTTGGATTTACAGTTATACTTACATTTGCATTCTTACTAACAGTATACTCAGCAATAAGAACAGGAATTGCCTTTGTAGTATTTGCTAAAGCCCAAACTTGAATTTTATCTCCAATCTTTAATATATAATTATCCTTGAAATTTATTGTTCTTGTTTCTAATGAACCCCAATTCAAAAGTGAAGCAAAATCAATATTTTTCTTGTCTCCATTAACAAAAACAGTTAGATTAACAAGAATAGTATTATTATTAGAATTTCTTTGCAGTATTGTATAATTATTTCCACCGAGTGCATTAGTAATATCAATTTGTATTTGAGAAACCTGATTTCTTATCTCAACATCACTAATAGAACTCTTAACTTGATTATAAATAAAAATACCTACAATTGCTATAGCAGCTATTGCAACTAACACAAGTAAAACAGTTGTAATAACCTCACTCTGCCCCTTTTTCATATAATAGCTATGTAAGAAGGGTTTAAAACCATTTCTTTTTAGTTCTCAGGGGTTTCTGAACCATCCTCATCCTTATCGAGTCTAGCAACATCAGCAACTTTATCAGAATCATTTAGCTTGATAACTCTTACTCCTTGAGTAGCTCTGCCCATAACTCTTATATCTTTAACAGGAGTTTTAATCATAATTCCTTTTTCTGTTGAAACAATAATATAATCACTATCATTAACACTTATTGTTCTCATAACTTTTCCATTTTTACCAGTTATCTTAAGATTAATAACTCCTTTGCAAGCTCTTCCTGTTAATCTATAATCTTCTATTAAACTTCTTTTTCCATAACCATCCTTAGTAACAGTTAAAACTGTCTCTTGCTTCTTTATTTTCTCATCTTTACTTACAACAACCAAACTTACAACTTCGTCGCCTTTCTCAAGTTTAATTCCAGTAACTCCATAAGAAGCTCGGCCCATATCTCTGACTTCATCTGAATTAAACTTTATTGCCTGTCCTTCTGCTGTTGTCATCATTACTTCTTGGCTTGGTTCAATTATACTTACATCTATCAGCGAATCTGTATTATCTAAAGGCAAGTTTATAGCTCGAACTCCTGTATTTCTTGGATTAGCAAACATTTCAAGTTTCATCTTCTTTACAACCCCAAGCTTAGTAGCTAAGAATAAGAAACCATTTTTAAATTCTTTAACAGGTATTACAGATGAAACTTGGTCATCTTTCAAACTAAGCAGATTAATAATTGCTTGTCCTCTTCCATACCTCTGTGTTTCAGGAACTTGATAAGCCTTCAACCAGAATACTCTTCCTCTTTGAGTAAATAATAATAAGTAATCATGAGTTGAACAAGAAATAACTTGTTTTACAAAGTCTCCTGTTGATAAATCAGCTCCAATAACTCCCTTACCTCCTCTTTTTTGCTCGCGGTAAGCTTTGTAAGGCATTCTTTTAATATAACCCTTATCAGTAATTGAAATAATAACATCTTCTTTCTTAACTAAGTCTTTTTCTGCAAATTCTTTTATTGTTGCAATTAATTTGCTTCTTCTCTCATCTCCAAACTCTCTTTTAATATCAGATAAATCTTTTTTAATTAATTTAAATATAAGTTTTTCATCTCCAAGTATCTCACGAAGTTCTTTAATCTTAGCTTTTAATTCTTCTTCCTCTTTCTTAAGTTTCTCATGTTCAAGTGCGCTTAACTGACGTAATTTCATTTCAAGTATAGCTTCAGCCTGTTTCTTGCTAAACTTGAATTTATCCATAAGTTTGTCAGCAGTACCTTCTCTACTCTTTTTAATTAAATCTATAATCTCTTCAATATTTTTCAAAGCCATTAAGAATCCCTGAACAAGGTGCTCTCTATCCTCTGCTTCACGAAGTTCAAACTTTGTTCTATTCTTAATAATTTTCTTTCTGTAATCAATGTAAACCTGAATTAAATGTTTAAGAGTCATTAATTGTGGAACTCCATTTACAAGAGCTATAAGAACAGCATCAAACTTACTCTGCAGATTAGTGGACTTGTATAATCTATTAATAGTAAATTTAGAATCTGCTCCTTTCTTTAATTCTATGACTACTCTAATCTTGCCCTTGCTTGACTCATCGCGAATATCAGAAATATCAGGAAGTTTTTTATCTCTTACAAGTTCAGCAATAGACTTAATAAGTTCAGACTTATTAACCTGATAAGGAATTTCTGTTATGATTATATTTTCTCTGCCTTTATCCTCTTCTTCTGTTGTTACTTTTCCTCTTATAACAAAGCCACCTCTTCCAGACTCGTAAAGTGTTTTTAAATTTTCAGAAACAATAACTCCGCCAGTTGGAAAGTCAGGACCCTTAATTATTTCCATTAATTCATCTGTTGTTATGCCTGGCTTGTCTATAACAGCTGCAATAGCGTCACAAACTTCTATAATATTATGCGGAGGCATATTAGTTGCCATTCCAACTGCAATTCCGCTAGAACCATTAATAAGTAAGTTAGGAATCTTACCAGGCAATATTAAAGGTTCATCAACAGAATTATCAAAATTAGGCATGAACTTAACTGTTTCCTTATCTATGTCTTCAAGAAGAGCAACAGCCATCTTATCTAGTTTAGCTTCAGTATATCTTGAAGCAGCAGCACTATCACCATCAACTGAATTATGAACAAAAACCCCTGAAGCAATAGCAAAATTATGGGTTTTGTCTATCGTAATATCATAAACATCAACAAATTGATTCAATTTTTCAACACTCACAACTTTATGGTTTCCATTAACATCACAAAGTATTAAATTAGAATCATTATTATAATATTTTTTAATTGCTAAATCCCATGTTGTAAAATTCTTTCCTCCAAAAATCTCTATTCTTGCTTTCTCATAATTTTCTTCATTTATTTGTAAATTATGATTTTTCAAATAACCGCAAATGTTTAAGAATTTTCTTTTTCCAGTCATATTTGTTTCCCTCTTTTTATTAGAAGCAATAATCTTCTCGTGGAATAATTGCTTATAATGGGGGTCCTGCCACATTTTCTTCATGGTCTCTCGTGCTGTTTCTCTGTATTTTTCAATAACTTCTGGGTGTTCTGCAAAATATTTTTTATTAACCTCGCTAAGCAAAGCCCTCATTTTATTTCTATAATCTTCATTCTGCCAATTTTTAGAATTTCTCTCACTCAATCTTTCAGAATATTTCTTTCTATTTTCAGGATTGCCCCAAAAATTTTTTCTGCCAATTTCCAATTTTTTTCTGTATTCTTCATCAGTTTTATGTTTTGCAGAAGTCAAATCGTAATGCATTTTCCAATGCTCTTTCCATTGCATTCTTCTTATATTATTGGGATTATTATTCAATTTATTAAAATCAACGTGATGTCTTACTTTTCCAGAAGAATTTGTATATATGCCATTTTTTAAGTTCCATTCATCAGATAAAACATGTACGAAACTCCATGCTTTTTCTTTAGGTTGTAATAACATTTTATAACCGGCTGCATTAACATCATCATCTTTTGTAGAAAGTCTAGTATAGAAAGGCATTAAAGACTCTCCAGACTCCAAATATTCTGCTTCTTTATAATTTCCATTAAGAAGCATAAACTTATGATTTGGTGTGCATTTTATTTTTTCACCATTATCAAGAATTATTTCGATTATTTCAGCATTTTCTCTTGTTTTTCTAGGATTCTTTATTTCAGCAATCTGAATAGAACCATTATCAATAGTAAAAGTAAAATTTCTTTTTCCTTCTTGGTTCTCTTTTATTAAATCTGCAAAAGATAAGCTTCTTCCATCCGTAAGCGCAATTTTAGTATCTGCTGTAAAACAGCCAAAGTTACCTTGTCCATGGACTAAAGGATATCTCAGCGAGAAATCCTGAGCCATTCTAACCAAAGCATCATAAATAGCCATATCACCATGAGGGTGGAATTTACCCATTGTATCTCCAACTATTCTTGCTGATTTTTTAGTCATGCCTTTTTCTAATCCAAGTAATTTCATTGCATAAAGAATTCTTCTATGAACTGGCTTTAATCCATCTTCTGCACTAGGCAAGGCCCTTGAAACAATAACAGACATAGCATAGTCAATATATGAGCGCTTCATCTCAATTGAAATTTCTGCTCCCAGAACTCTGTGCTCATCCAAATCCTTTAGATTAATTGTTTCTTTTTCAAGTATTTCTGCTTCATAATCTTTATCTTCAAGGACTTCTTTTTCAGAAATTTCTTCTTCTAACTCCTGCTGGAGTTTTTTTCCATTTCCGTTTTCTTCTTCGTTGTTTGTCTCAGGTTTTTTTGGTGTCATTTTATTTACTTTTATTTTTTACTTCTTTGCCTAGTTGGAAAATTAGTCATTTCAACCATTCCCTTTTTAATACTATTATAGCCACAGGTCTTGCAATAGTCATTTGGTTCTAAAGCCTCTGCTTCTACTCCAATTTCAGTACTACCGCACTTTGGACATACTTTTTCAAATGAATTATCATTTGCTAGTGTACTCATATCTTTCATTTTCTGTTCAAGTTTGATTATTTTATCTTCATCTATTTTCGTTTTTGTCATGTTTTGGTTTTTTCTTTTCTGATTTTTTCTTGCTGGAAGATTCTTTTTTAAAGAATCCCCTTACATATCAACCTCTGCAATATATGCATTTTTAGTTATGAATTCTCTTCTTGGCCCAACCTCATCTCCCATTAACATAGAGAAGGTTTTATCAGCTTCAACAGCATCTTCAATTGTTACTCGCTTAAGTATTCTTGATTTTGGATTCATTGTTGTATCCCATAACTGCTGTGGATTCATTTCTCCCAATCCCTTAAATCTCTGAACATCAGCTTTTCCACCCAACTCCTTGACTTTCTTTTCTTTTTCGTCCTCAGAATAAACATAAAAATCTTTTCCTTTTCTTATTCTAAAGAGAGGTGAAACTGCAATGTAAACATTACCATTTTCTATTAACTGCGGACAATATCTAAAAAAGAAAGTTAATAACAAAGTTGTGATGTGTTGTCCATCAACATCTGCATCGCACATTAGTACAATTTTATTATACCTCAATTTAGTCTGGTCAAAGTTCTCTTTTATTCCTGTTCCAACAGCAGTAATAAGATTTGCAACTTCTTCTGAAGATAGGGCCTTAACAGGGTTGGCTTTTTCTACATTTAAAATCTTACCTTTAAGTGGAAGAATAGCTTGGAATTCTTTGTCTCTAGCCATTTTGCTCGAACCAGCAGCCGAATCTCCTTCAACAATATATAATTCTGTTTTTTCAAATTTTTTTGATGAGCAGTCAGCTAACTTACCAGGCAATCCTGAAAAACCAAGTGCATTTTTTCTTCTAACAAGGTCTCTTGCTTTTTTAGCAGCATCTCTTGCTTTAGCAGCAGCTATTGCTTTCTGAGCAATTTTATTTGCAACAGCAGGATTTTCTTCGAAAAATTCGCTAAGTGCTGTTGTTGTAAGTGAGTCAACTACACCTTTTATTTCTGAATTACCAAGTTTTGTTTTTGTCTGTCCTTCAAACTGCGGATCAGCTAATTTCAAGCTGACAATTGCATTAACTCCTTCACGAGTGTCATCTCCCTCGACATCAACATCTTTTAGAAGACCTTTTTTCTTTGCATAATCATTTATAACTCCAGTAAGTGCTGATTTAAATCCAGAAATATGAGTTCCGCCCTCTGTTGTATTAATTGTATTAACAAAACCAAAAATATTTTCATTATAGCTCTCTGTGTATTGTATTGCAACTTCTACAACAGTTGTATCCTGTTGTTTTTTAAAATAAATTGGTTTATGTAAAGGTGATTTTGAATGAGTAATGTGTTGTATAAACTCTATCAACCCGCCAGCATAATAAAATTCTTCTTTTTTTCCTGTTTTCATGTCTTGAAGAATAATCTTGAGTCCAGCATTAAGAAAAGCTATTTCCTGCAATCTTTTTTTAAGAACAGCAAAGTCAAATTCTGTTGTTGAAAATATCTCTGTATCAGGAAAAAAAGTAACTATTGTTCCTCTTTCATTTTTATCGCATTTATCAACCTGTTCAACACCTGTTTCAGGATTTCCGCGCTTGTATTTCTGCTGGTAAACCTTTCCGTCCTTCTTAACCTGAACAATAAGCTTTGTCGAAAGTGCATTTACAACACTAGCTCCAACCCCATGCAAACCGCCTGAAATCTTATATGAGTCTTTATCAAACTTTCCTCCTGCATGAAGTTTTGTAAATACTATTTCAAGCGCAGATTTCTTGTATTGTTTGTTAATTTCAACAGGAATACCCCTTCCATCATCCACAACAGTGCAGCTGCCATCCTTATTTAATGTTATATTAATTATCTTGCAATAGCCAGCCATGGACTCATCAACAGAATTATCAACTATTTCATAAACTAAATGGTGTAATCCATCCTTTCCAGTACCACCTATGTACATTGCAGGCCTTCTTCTAACGCCTTCTAAGCCTTCCAGAATCTTTATACTCTCTGCATTATACTCTTTTGTTTGTTCTGCCATTTTTCATAGTTTTGACTAATTTTCAATTTATTTTTTTAATTAACTTTATAGATTATTGAAGAATTTCTGAGAAAAATTCTCTCAATTTCAACTCAAAAAAGCAAGGGTTATTTAAAAACCTTTCTCCTATTTTTTAGGCATTTTAGAGCCCAAAATAACAAATTTTATATTTTACTTTTTATTCGAGCTCGTCGATATCCCATGAAAAGTTATTCTTTATTGCAGTAAGATTTTTCTTGAGATTATCCATAGACGGAACCGCTTCTCTTAAAACAAAATTATCTTCTTCTCTATGCATTGGCAAATCATCTGAAACACTTGTTTTTATTTTTAGTACAGAATTTCTAAGTTCATCAAAAACATTTTTAAAATTCATATATTCCTCATAAGTCATAAAAGTTTTTTTAGAAAAACTTGTGTTCTTTTTTACTGGTTTGTGCATTTTTTCATAATCTCTTGATTCTAATTCTTCACTACTAAGCTCTCTTGTAAGCGACTCGCTAATCTCTTTATCTTTAATTTCTTTAGTGAATATTTTTCTTGTTTCTTTTTCAATAAAGGGATCATTTATGAATTTTTCATTAAGTTCAATTGTTCTTTTGCTGTCTTTGCTTTCTTTTTCCGGGCTTGTTTTTTGTTTCTTAATCAAAGAGTTAAATTCCTTAAATGCATCAAAACCACTAAGATTAATTTCAGGAAGACTTGGTTCTTCATAAAAGCTTGGTCTATCAAACACCAGTTTCTCTTTGGCTCTTGTTTTTTCAATATTAAAGGATTCTAATTCCAAATCTTCTTTTGATTTGAGCGGAATTCCTTTTTGTGAAGTGAGTAACTCATTAATATTTATTTCAGGTCCATTAAATCTATATTCTTCTTCTAATTCTGGCTTTCTAATTTTTCTTATTAACATTTTCTCAATCTTTTCAGGTTTTCTAGGTTTTTCTTGCTCTAATTCTTCTTTATTAAGAATTCTTATTTCATTTTTATCTATCTCTTCACCCAGAACATTAGACTCTCCTCTTTTTCCACCAAATACACTTAAACTTTCTTTCTTAAGTGTCTTTAGTTCTTTCTTAATTTCTTTTTGAATACCCAAACCTCTTATCGCTTCGCCAAGTTTCTTAACTATATATTTTCCTTCGCCTGTCTTGATTATGTGTTTTAAAACTATTTTTTCATGCAAACTTTTTTCATGCTTCTTATGTTCATGATATTCTTTTTTATGTTTTACATGTTTCTCTTTATGATTGATTTTTTTATGAGTCTTTTGCTCTTTAGTTTTAGCTGCTCCTCCAGGAATATCTTCAACAATATCCCTAAGACTAGAAGCTGCTTTTTCATAAACTCCAAAATCAACTTCTTTTTTTCTCTCGCCTTCTTTTATATTTTCATCCATTTTTAATTAAAGATTTCTGGGTTTTTAATACTGTCGTCTATTGACTATAGCATTTTTTGCATTCGCCGCCACAATCAACACCTGTTTCGCCCCTATCCTTTACACCATTGTAACAATGGGCACAATAGCTTGTTCCTAAATTAATATTAATATCCATATAATTAGCTTGATTTTTATCATTTAATCTTGCTGAAACAATGCCTTCTGAATCTGAAAGTTGAATGTTTTCTTCTCCGCACCAATCAACAATACTAACATTTACCCAAGTTGAATCATCGCAGGACCTTGATTCAACTATATCTGGCAGACATTTATTATTGTCTTTGCAGTATCTGTATTCTAATCCCTGAAAAGAGCTTGCGTCAATTAAAGAGCTGATATCATAATTTACATGGCACTCACCCCAGCCACTGCAGCTATAATCGGGCTCGCAGTTCTCAGGCAATTCAAATTCAATTGAACCATATCTTCCTGTATAAAATAGAGCAGAGGCATTTCCATACGCACCTTCTTTTTCATAAGAATAGTATTTATCTGAAAGATTATCTTGAGCCCCAAGGCCATAAAGTGGGCTTCCTGAACTTGAGGTTGAATTCTGATTTAAGATTTTTATGCCGTAAGAATCAAAATTATTTATTTTGCTTATTGAGAAGAGACTTTCACTTGTATAATCACCATTTTGCCACTTTACGAGGTAGTTTAAATTGTAAAAACTTGTGCCCGTTACTTCTCCGATTCTTGAGGGGTTATTTTTTTGAAATACAATGTCGCCAATTGAAAAACTAGTGTACAATTTAAAAAAATAAATACCTGCAATAGCAAGAACAACAAGAACAATCAACACATAAAGTATCCTTTCATCCACATCCCAAACCCCTTTTAATTTCATAATAGAATAAAACGAAATACTTATTTAAATCTTGCTTATTCTATAAAAACATTTTTATACCCTCTTCGTCTTCTAATCTAAAAGAGGCGAAAATGGACATAATCATAATTATCCTTATTATTGTTCTTGCAATGCTAGTAGTATTTGCATTTACATTAAAATTAAATAGAAAACTAGCAGAAAGAAAAATTCAAAAACAAGCTGCTAATGCTGTTTTAAAAGATAGGAAAAATGTAAAAACCTCGAGAGAAGGAATCCTAGCGCTTAATAAAATAACAAAAGACTTCTTTAGAGAGTATCTTAAACTAAAAGGAGAATTAACTCTAAAAGAAATCTCAGAAGTTCTAAGATCAAAGAACGATGAGGAAAGTGCTGCATTCTGCGATAAACTTGACTATCTCATTTATTCAGGAAAAGAGATAAATAAAGCCGAGAGTGTTCAGCTAATAGGCGAATTCATAGAGATTACAAAGAGATTAGGCAAACAAAGAAGAAGGCATTAAGGAAAAGTTCTATATCTTGTATTAATAAGTATAAATTCTACTATTAAAACAACAAGTGCTGCAAGCATAAGGTAAAAAGATAAATCAAAGACAACATTCTTTCTTGTTATTAATACAATATCATTAAAAGAAGAATAAAAATCTTCTAAATTAGAAATACTATAATACTTGCCACCTGTACTTTCTGCAATTGTTCTAAGTGTGGTCTCATCAACCTTAAACAAGCCACCAAACTCATCTTCACCACCTTCCTTGGTTCCTATTCCAAGAGAATTAATTTTCAAATTATTATTCTTAGCGTAATTAATTGCATCCTGAAGAGAATTGATGTTTGTTGAACCATCACTTATCAGAATTACGTTCTTTTGCTCTTCATCGCCCAGTAGTCCAGCCGAAGTTATAATAGCATTGTATATGTCTGTTCCACCAACCTGTTTTAATTCTATATTTTCTATTGCAGTTGAAACAACCATTTTATCATCACTTAATTCTTGTTCTATGTAGCTTGTGCCTGAAAATGAAACAACACCAACCTTGGTTTTAGCAGGAATCATTCTTAAAAAATCAATCGCAGCAGTTTTTGCTGCCTCTATCCTTGAGGGTTGAATATCATTAACAATCATACTTCTAGAAGCATCTATGGCTAATACAAAAGAGTATTGACTTGTATTAACTTCACTTAAAATACTTGTACCTGAAATTGCTAGAACAACCAGGGCTATGATTAACATACGCAAATAAAGTATAGAAAGATTTTTCGAAAATATATCTCCTCCTTGAACTTTTGAAATAGCATCAAAGTTTGCAAATTTAATTGCTCTCCTTTTAGCCATTTTAATAGAAATTAGATGAAAGAAAATTACAATAGGTATTGCTAGAAGCAATATTAAGAATTGGGGTTTTGTAAATATTAGCATTTTATTCTTGATGGAATTTTCTTCTCTTAACTCTTCCCCTAAGGAAATCAGCAAGAGGCATAAGAAAATCCTTATCTGTTTCAATTTTAATTATATCTGAGCCAGTTTCTCTAAATAGATTAAATATTTTTCTTTCTTGCTCAAGTGTGTTTTTCTTGTATTCTTCTTTAATTATTGCGGGGTTTATTACTCTTTGCTCACCCGTATAAATGTCTTCAACAATAACCTCATTTTTTAAATTAGGAAGTTCTGTATCAACAGGGTCTTTAATCATAACACCAACCGTTTCTTTTCCAGCCATGAATGTTTTAAGAAGTTTCATTGCACCCTCATCAACATTTATGAAATCAGATATAATAAAAATAGCAGAGATTTTTTTCAGATTAGGCAGAATAAATCTTAGGGCTGTTTTCAAGTCAGACTTACCCCCATAATTAGCAGGATTTTCAATAATCTTAATCATGTTATGATAAGACTGCATTCCTGAGCTCGGCATTTGCATTTTTATTATGTTCTTGCTGTAGAGCGCAAATCCAACACTATCTCCAGAGCTCAGAACAGTATGTGATAAACAGGATAAAACTTCTCCAGCAACCTCACTTTTAAGTTTATTTCCAGAACCAAATACCATATTATCACCAACATCAACTATAAAAAATATTTTTAAGTCCCTTTCCTCAACATACTGTCTTATGAGAATTCTTTCAGGATTCTTCATGGTTGCTTTCCAATCAATTAACTGCGCATCATCTAACTCAGGTGAGTAAAGCCTAAAAGAATCAAACTCAAAACCCTTTCCACCAAATATTCTTTTATAGAACACTGTTTTAATAAGAAGTCTTTTTTTCATGAGGGATTCAAATCGACTTACAACCTCTGAAAGATTCAGATTAAGTTTCCTTATCATAATTAGGGTGTTGGAGTTTCGTTTATTATTTCTTTAACTAAAAAATCAGGAGTAACATTTTCTGCTTCTGCTTCATAATTCAAAAGAATTCTATGTCTTAGAACATCAGCAGCTACTTTCTTTATGTCCTGAGGAATTACAAAAGTTCTGCTATTTATTATTGCTTCTGCTCTTGAAGCCATGAACAGCCATATGCTTGCTCTTGGTGAAGCACCCCACTCAATGTAATTAGAGTGTTTAAATTTCTTATCTCTTGTCATATTAACAATATTTACAATGTAATCTTCTATCTCTGGACTAATGTAAACTTCCTTGACTATTTTTTGCATTTCAATTATTTCTTTAGGAGAAATAACTTCTTTTAAATTAAAGTTATTAAAACTCATAACATCAGTATTCTGTCTTAGTATTTTCTTTTCTTGTTCCTTATTAGGATAGCCCATTATTAATTTAAATAAGAACCTATCAACCTGAGCTTCTGGAAGAGTATAAACTCCTGCTTGCTCTAATGGGTTTTGAGTAGCCATTACAAAAAATGGCTCTGGTAATTTAATAGTTTGTTTTCCTATTGTTACTTGTTTTTCTTGCATTGCTTCAAGAAGAGCTGACTGAGTTTTGGGAGGAGATCTATTGATTTCATCAGCTACAAGAAAGTTAGTAAAAACAGGACCTTTTGATAGTTCAAATCCCCTTTCTTTTCTGTATATAGTTAATCCAACTATATCAGAAGGCAATAAATCAACTGTAAACTGAACTCTTTTTACATCACAACCAGAAACCTTTCCAAGACACTTAATTACAAATGTTTTAGCAACTCCAGGAACACCCTCAATTAAAACATGACCATTGCACATTAGTGCTTTTATTAGTGAATCTATAATTTCATCCTGTCCGACAACTGCTTTTGACATCTCCTTTTTAAGAAGTTTTATTTTTTCAGAGATGTGTTTTACTTTATCACTAAAATGTTTGGTTTTATAAACAGGTTCCATATTCTCCTCTTTTTTTATTATAGTTATAATAGTCAAAAACCATATTTAAATCTTGCTAAGTCTATCTAAAAAATATTTATTTTCTTTTTCTAAATCTAAAATGTTTGTATATATTGAAAATTATTCCAAATGCAAGTGCTGCTATTACCCCTATCCCTAAATAAAGTGGTATATTATCATAGCTTCTCTGTGATATAATAGGTTTTAATGGGCTTTTTAGGTATTTCTTACATGCTTCAATTGCTTTATTAGCCTTATCTAGGGCTTCTTTTGTATTTCCATTCTTATATTCTTGCTGCGCTTCTTCTATCATTGAGCTTAACTCTCCGCATTCAGGATGCTCGCCTATTAATCCATCAGTAAAAGCAACTATTTTTAATACTTCTGCTGCACTTTTTCCAACAGAAGTAAATAAGAGCTTATTTGAAATATTGTAACTTGGAGATTCTGATTCAACATAAACAACAATCTCATAGAAAGAAGCTTTATCACTTGATTTTATTGTAGCAGTAACTGTTAGGCTTTTTGTAGAAGACCTGGCAATTGAATCAAATTTATTCTTATCCAATCTTATATTAGCATCACTAACAAGAGCGCCATCTTTAAAGAGTGCGGCGCTTACTTTTATAGTATCAAGATCCATATCTCCTGCATTTTCTATTGTAACAGGTATCTCTGTTTCACCATTATCTTTTATAATTGGATTTTGGAAGCTTACTTTAAGTCCTATTCTGCTTGTTCCTCCTCCACCTCCACCGCCACTTGAACCAGAACCAGTACTGCAAGATTTTGTTTCAACTGCATTATCATATTTGCAAACAGGATAAGTGCATGTTCTTGTCTGTATTCCATTTGAACACTCACTCCATTCATAACATAGGGCAGTTTCAGAACAAAAATTAATTGTCTGTTCTGATTCATTAGCATAAACAAATATTCCTTGTCTTAAGGTTATAGTTCCTGTATGAGTTACATTAAAAACAATATTATCATTCAAATCAACTCCTGTTCTTGTACTATCAAGCTTAGATTCATAGACACTTAATTCATTCCAGTTACCAGCTGTTGCTGTTTCTGTTGTAGTTGTATTTCCTCTTGTTGTTCCTGCTCCTAATGCATCAGTAAATTTAGCAGAACTAGTAGTAGCAGTATCAATAAAATTTATTTCATAGCTATAGATGCCGGTTGCATTGACAATAGTAACTTCAGTAAGTGTTGAGTTTATATCAGTTGTAGTTACAGTTGTAGCAGAAGTAAGATTTATTTGAAAAACTAGTGAGATAAGAATAACTGCAAGACCTAATAGTAAAACTATGATACCACTCTTTTTCATCATGATTATATTACATAAGGGGTATATATAAATCTTACGAAGATTAGAGATTCATATTTGATTTTTATCGTCGGTAAAAATAAGTTATTTCTCTCCTTTTATATTATTTCCTAATAGCAGATACATTTAAATTAGCTATAGCAAGATTTATAAAGTAGTGTTCATATAATTAAACATATGTTCAAAGAATTAAACATACTAAAACCCTTTCTTGAAGAACCATCAAGAGAGTTTAATGTAAGAGAAATAGCAAGAATATTAAAAATAGCACCA
>Ga0172371_10004505_pt1 | contig 21024 bp, 20 predicted proteins | sample Lak12m_FD_114543 | JGI IMG/M metagenome (GOLD analysis project Ga0172371, IMG submission 114543) | Freshwater microbial communities from Kabuno Bay, South-Kivu, Congo - kab_022012_12m | ecosystem: Environmental > Aquatic > Freshwater > Lake | place: Democratic Republic of the Congo: South-Kivu... | reverse complement strand
TTTTAAGTAGATACCCCCCACCTTCACAGGCGGGGAACTCCCGCTGGGTTAGAAATTTTTCGGCAATATCCCTCGATATCTATTTAAACGCCGGTGGCAAGTTTAGCCGCGAATGTCGATTTTAGGCAATGGAGCTTGAGGATTTTCGGGTATCCCCGTGGAGCGAAGCGACAAAACGGGGACGGCGAGGATGTTTGAGTGGTTTTTGCTAGAGCAAAAACCACAAGTTCCGCAGCCGCCGAAAATCCGAAAGAGCATTGCCGTCCGCTGCAGGCGGAAAATCGACCTGAGCGGAAAAACTTGCCAGTGGCATTAAATGATCAGCATTGCGTCGCCGTAGCTGTAAAACCTGTACTTCTTGTCAACCGCCTCATGATACGCCTGCTTGATCAGCTGTTCCCCGCCGAAAGCGCAGGCAAGCATAAAAAGCGTGGTGCGCGGAAGATGAAAATTGGTCAGCAGGCAATCAACTAATTTAAACTTATAACCGGGATAAATAAAAAGGTCAGTATCCCCTTCTTCCTTACCGGAAGCATACGTCTCTAAAGCCCTTAAAGAAGTTGTGCCGACGGCAAAAATCCTGCCGCCTTGTTTTTTTGCTTGGTTAATAGCTGAAATCGTGGCTTCGGGAACGACAAAACTCTCAGGCTCCATCTTATGCTCCAGTATATCTTCGCATTTAACCGGCCGAAATGTGCCTAAACCAACATGTAGAGTTACATAAGCCAGGCCAATTCCCAGAATTTGGATCCCCTGAAGCAAGCCTTGCGTAAAATGCAGGCCCGCAGTCGGCGATGCCAGCGCTCCCTCATTCTTGGCGTAAACCGTCTGATAAGTGATCTTGTCAGAATCCTCGGGCTCGCGTTTTATATAAGGCGGCAAAGGCACAATGCCATAATTATATATGCTGTCTGCGTCAAGAGCTTTAAAACTGATCTCACCGCGCTTGCTTAAAATGCCGGTGACCTTGCCTTCTGCGAAAAATATTCTTTCCCCGGGCTTGGTGCGGCTGGGCTGGACCAGGCAGGAGAAAGTCGTGGAATTGATCCTGCGGGTCAACAAAATCTCAACTCGTCCCCCGGTTGCCTTTTTGCCCATCAGGCGGCAGTGCAATACCTTTGTGTCATTAAGGATCAAATGGTCGTTTTTTCTTAGGAAATTCCCGATATCCTTAAATACAGCGTGGCTAAACTTACCCTCCTTGCGGTCCACGATCAGCAGCCTGGAATCCTGCCTGTTCTTAAGGGGATATTGGGCGATCAGCTCTTTTGGCAGCGGATAATCAAATTCGGAAAGCTTCATGAATTATATAAAGGAAGGTCAATTCAGATAACCGATTATTTTTTCGTTTAGATCGTCAATGGAGAAAAATACGATCCCGTCGGGCTTTAGATCCGTAATCATCTTGTATTGGTTAAAAAACAGGTCCGGGTTGTTCTTCATAAGAAATAGGCCCATGCCGATATATATTTTACCTTTTCCGCGGTGGCCAAGAGCGGATTTAACCACCTCTTTGGCAAATTGGTTATCCTTGGTGTAAGACATCAGCACTGCGTAATCAATAATACCCTCTTCAAGCCAGGCTGACCAGTCTTGGAAGGCATTGGTGTAGGCGCGCTCGGTAAGCGGGATCACCGCGCAGGAAACCAAGAGGTCGCTTGACTTGACTTTGGCTAAACTTGAAATCTTGCGTACCAATTCCGTTATCTGCTGGCGCTTCCAATTATCCCAGGCCAGATACTCATCTTCATTATTCAAAGTTTCCAGGACATTAAGCCCGGTTTTCTCTTTAAAGCGCTCCACGTTCTTTACCCCGTAGCCATAAGTCAGGCCGAACTTAATAAACCTTGACCCCGGTATGAAAGGCACCGGTGACGGGTAACGGGCATAATCTAGATGCAGCCCGCTGATCAACGGATAACGGTTAATGATTTCATTGATGACGGTCAGCACATACTCCTCTACCCTTGGATCGCCCGGCTCTAAAAATATCTGTTCCTCTTTCAGATAATATTTATCCAGCTCCATTTTGGAATCGGTTCTTGAGGGCCTGCCATACTGGTCGCGGGTTAAAATGGAATTTCCGAATTTGCTTAAGATCTCCGCCTTGTCGTTAATGCCCAGGCTTAGGACATTAACCCAGGCAAAGACCTTGATATTATTCTCCTGGGCCTCCCTGAGCAATAAATCCAAAGTGTCCATGCCTGCCGCCTTAACCATTTGGTCATATTTTGACCTGTCGCAGATCCTGGAATCATAATAAGCATTGCCTGATTGTAAAAACTGCAGATAGATCTCGTTGATCTTTGCCTTTTTGCATTGAGCGATCAGTTTATTCACGCCCTCTTTTGAATAAAGCACGCCTTTGGCGGAAAACACCGAGATCCAAACCCCCTGGCGGAAAGCTTCCTTGGCCTGGTTGCTTTCGGCTTCTTTTAGCGATGATTCTTTGTTTTGGCCGAAAGCCGTGGCCAAAGTAAACAGAAAACAGGCTAAAAATAAAATCGCTGGTTTATTCCTCATTTTACCGGTTTTTTGCATCGTTCGATCTCCGAATAAATACATCCGCAATATCTCTGGCAGTAAATACCTTTGGATTTGGCTTGTTCATGCGCCTTTCTAAAACCCGGCCGGAAATCCTCATAAAAAAATTCTATCCCTGCTTCCCTGGCTGCCTTATTGCCCAACTCTTTCAGCATCTCCTGGTCCTGATAAGGACTTACCAGGAGGGTCGAAGTAAAAGCGTCAAATCCCTCTTCCTTTGCCTGTTTGGCTGTCCTGCTCAAACGCAAAAACCAGCAGAGCGCGCAACGCCCTGGCCTTTCTTCTTTGGTATTGATCGCCTGGAAGAACTCGGATGGCCCGTACTCCGGGCAATCAAGCTCTACCTGCAGCTCTTTGCTTAATGCCTCAAGCGCCTCTTTGCGCTTGTTGTATTCGCCAAAAGGATGGATGTTGGGATTATAATAAAACGCTTTGACCTTGAATCCTTTGTCTTGCAAGCTTTGAACCGGGTAGATCAGACAGGGCGCGCAACAGGTATGCAATAATATCTTCATCGCTTACAAAGACTAAAACGCCTCTTGCTGCTCCTCTTTGTTGAATTTCATGCCGAAATGTTCGTAGGCCTTTTTAGTAGCCAGCCTCCCCCGGGAGGTGCGCTTTAAATACCCGGCTTTTAAAAGATACGGCTCAACCGTATCGGCTATAGTGTCGACCTCTTCATTCAAGCTGGCAGCCAAAGATTCAACGCCCACCGGCCCGCCGTTAAATACCTCAAGGACAAGTTTCAGGACCTTGCGGTCCAGATCATCAAACCCTGCTTGGTCTATACCCATATCATCAAGGATCTTGGCAGCGGCCGGGGCATCCACTTTTTTGATCTTTAAGACCTGGGCATAATCCCGCACCCTGCGTAATAGCCGGTTGGCAACCCTCGGGGTCCCGCGGGCCCTCCTGGCAATCTCCAAAGAAGCCTCTTCATTGATTTCAACCCCTAATAGTCCGGCTGAATTCCTGATGATCTTTGCCAGCTCCTCAATTTTATAAAAATCAAGATTATAGAATATGCCGAACCTCGCGCGTAAAGGCGCGGCTAACAACCCCGTGCGCGTGGTCGCACCTATCAGTGTAAAAGGCTTGAGGTTGAATTTTATGGTCTTGGCGTAGGGGCCCTTATCGATCACAAAATCTATCTGGAAACTTTCCATCGCCGGATACAGGAACTCCTCCACTACCTTGGACATCCGGTGTATCTCGTCGATAAAAAGGATGTCCCCTTTTTCTAAATTGGTGAGTATGCCGATCAGGTCTCCGGCCCGCTCAATAGCCGGGCCGCTTGTGGCGGTGATCTTGGCACCCATCTCATGCGAAATGATATGCGACAGGGAGGTCTTGCCCAGCCCCGGAGGCCCGCTTAAAAGCACATGCTCTAAGGGCTCCTTTCTCTGCTTGGCTGCCTGGATAGCGATCTTCAGGTTGTCCACGACATCCTGGTGGCCCACAAACTCGGAGAATTTCTTGGGCCGCAGCGATATATTTAATACTACATCCTCTTCGGACTCTTTTGTGTCGTTGATCCCTGGATTAGCCTTAAGCAGGGTTTGCCTGGTCTCTTCGCTCATAAGGTATTATATTTTCCTTGTTCCTCGATATGGTTATCTCTTCAAAAGCCGCGTCCTGCCTGGCGATTATCTCCTTCATTTTCGCCAGCTCCAAGACCGCCAGGAAGACCACGATTATCTCCATTTTGCTTTTAGCTGTGCTGAATAATGCCGACAGCTTGACCTCCTGCTCTACCAAAAGAAAATGCAGGATATCATGAACCTTCTGCTCAACGGTAAACTGGTCCTTGATGACTTCATAGAAGGCCTCTCTGGGAATGTCTTTCAAGGTCCGGGAGAAAGCGTTGATCAGGTCGAATATACTGGCCTCAAAATAAACCTCTTTTTTGGCATCCTCCTTGGCATCAGGCGGAGCTTCAGCTTTGGGCCGTTTAAAAACATCCTGCTGGGTGATCTCTTTTTCCCTTAACTGCTCGGCGATCTGCTTGAATTTCTCATACTCCAATAGGCGCTTAACCAGTTCGGCCCTTGGGTCCTCCTGCTCTTCCGCCGGCGATTCTTCCGCCGGCAGCAGCATCTTGGACTTTATCTGCATCAGGGTCGCCGCCATGACCAGGAATTCACCGGCAATATTCAAGTCCAAAAGCTTCATTAGATCAATATACTCAAGGTACTGCTGGGTGACTTTGGCTATGGGAATATCATAAATATTAAGATGGTCCTTTTTTACCAGATAAAGCAAGAGGTCAAGCGGCCCTTCAAACATCTCTAATCTTATCTTATAGTTCATCTCTATATTTTAAGCAGCTCTTTTACCTCTAGAATGGTTTTAGAGGCGACGCCGGATGCCTTCTCTTTGCCTGCCGATAATATATCCTGGATATGTTTTTTATCTCTAAGCAAAGCGCGCCTTTTTTCCTGGATAGGGGCCAATAAACCGATGATCTTTGCGGCGAGCTCCTTCTTGCAATCAGTGCAGCCCATCTCGGATTTAGAACAGCGCTTTTCTGCCTCCTGTTTCATCTCCGGGAAAAATACCGAATAATAACTAAACACGTTGCATTTGTGCGGATGGCCGGGGTCGCTTAAACGGATGCGCTGGGGGTCGGTGAACATATTCTGGATCTTTTTACGGATGATCTCCGGCTCTTCGGATAAGGCGATGAAATTATTATAACTCTTGCTCATCTTGCGGCCGTCTAAGCCTGCCAAACGGGGGCTTTCGGTAAGCAAGGCCTTGGGGTCGGGAAAAACATTTTCCTTGCCGGCGGCGTAAAGGTGGTTGAACTTACGGGCAATCTGGCGGGTCAATTCCAGATGCGGCAGCTGATCCTCGCCTACCGGCACGCTAGCGGCTTTATAAAGCAGGATGTCAGCAGCCTGCAGCACCGGATACCCTAAAAACCCGTAGGTGCTCAAATTGCGGTTAGTGATCTGGCGCAGCTGTTCTTTGTAGGTAGGGCAGCGCTCCAGCAGCCCTAAAGGCGTGATCAGCGAAAGGATAAAGAAAAGCTCCAGATGCTCCGGCACTTCGGACTGGATAAAGATCACGGATTTATCAGGATTGATACCGCAGGATAACCAGTCAGCGACATTATCCAGAATGTTGGCTTTAATATTCTCGGGGGTTTCATACTCCGACATCAGCGCGTGCCAATCCGCGGCCATAAAAAAACAATCATATTCATCCTGGAGCTTTATCCAGTTATTCAAAGCACCCGCCAAATGGCCCAGGTGCAGCTTGCCTGTCGGACGCATCCCGCTCAATATTCGTTTTTTAGCCATAGTTATAATTTCCTGGCGATCTTCTCTATCTCGTGGGCCTCGATAATATCTCCTTCCAGAAGCTGATCAAATCCGGCGATGCTCATCCCGCATTCAAAACCCTCGGCGACCTCACGCACATCATCCTTAAAACGCTTCAGGCTTGAGAGCTTACCCTCAAAAGCAACCTGGCCGTTACGCACAAGGGTCACCAAACTGTTGCGGTTGATCTTGCCCTTGGTCACGTAACAACCGGCGATTATCCCTGCCTTGGTCAGCTTGAAGACCTTCCTGACCTCAGCCCTGCCTAAAAATACCTTCTTGAGCTTTGGCTCAAGCATCCCTTCCACCGCGGCCTTGATATCATTTGCCAATTCATAAATAATATTGTATATCTTTACATCAATACCCTCCTTGGAGATCAGCTCCTTGGCCAGGTCATCGGCGTTTACATTAAAACCCAAGATCAGCGCATCACTTGCCACCGCCAGGATCACATCCGAAGTATTGATATTGCCTACCCCGGTATGGATTATGTCTATCTTTATCTCCGAAACATTCAATTTGTCCAGCATATCCTTGATCGCTTCAAGTGACCCCTGAACATCTGCCTTGATGATAATTTTGAGCTCCTTGATCTTACCGGCAAGGATCTGGGCATGCAGCTCTTCAAGATTTACCCTCTTAACACTCTTTACCTGCTGCTGCCTTTCCTTCTCAGCGCGCGCCTCTGCCAGGTCCTTTGCCTGTTTTTCGTCTTCGATCACAAAAAATTGATCCCCCGCATCGGGGATCCCGCTTATCCCCAGGATCTCCGCCGGAGAGGCAGGGCCGGCAACCGTTACCGCTTGAGCGCGGTCATTGAACATGGCCCGGATTTTTCCGTACAGATTACCCACGATTATATTCTGGTTCAGGTGCAGTGTGCCGTTCTGCACAAGCAAGGTGGCTACGGGCCCTCTGCCCTTGGCCATCTTTGCTTCTACGACAACACCCTTTGCCGGACGATCCGGATTTGCCTTTAGTTCCATGACCTCGGCCTGGAGAAGTATCATTTCCAATAAATTGTCTATGCCCGCGCCGGTCTTAGCGGATACCGGTACGGTAATAGTCTTGCCGCCCCAGTCCTCAGCCATCAGGCCTGCTTCGGATAGCTGTTTCTTGACCCTGTCGATATCGGCCTGCGGCTTATCTATTTTATTTATGGCCACGATAATGGAGACCCCGGCTGCCCGGGCATGGTCAATGGCCTCCTGGGTCTGCGGCATTATTCCGTCATCGGCTGCAACCACCAGCACCACGATGTCCGTGATACTTGCCCCCCTGGCGCGCATAGCAGTAAAAGCCTCATGGCCCGGAGTATCCAGAAAAGTGATCTCCCCTTCGGGGAGGATGACCCGGTAGGCGCCAATATGCTGGGTGATCCCGCCGTGCTCGCCTTCGGCGACCTTGGTTTTACGTATGGCATCAAGCAGAGAGGTCTTGCCATGATCAACATGGCCCATGAAAGTAACTATCGGCGGCCGCGGCTTAAGCTTATCAGGTGAGTCTTTCTCCTTATGCTGCTGCAAAGCCATCTCTTCGGCATCCGGGGCCTTTGTAATCGCGCAGTTATATTTTAAACATAACTTGCTTGCTGCCGCTTCATCCAGGAACTGGTTAATCCCTGCCATTATCCCCATTGCCATAAGATGTTTGATAAGCACCGAGGGCTTCTCCTGCAATTTTATAGCCAGGTCCTTGACCGTGATCGGAAGCTCAAGTTCAATCTCTCTACCCGCAACAGGCGCAGGGCTGACTGCGGCTTGAGGCAAAGCTGCAGGTTTAGGTTCGGGTTTAACCTCATGTTTATGGACAGGTTTTACCGCGGGTTTTATTTCAGGTTTTACCTCGGGCTTCACTACAGGCTCTACCAAAGGTTTTACCGGATGCAAAACCGCAGGCCTGGCTTTAGCTGTTTTTACGTGGACGGCTGCGGCGGCCTTATGCTTAACCGGCTTAAGGCCGGCCTTTGTTTTTGCAGGGTGCGCCTTAGCAATAACTTTCTTGGCCTTTGGGGCGATCTTACCCGGCTTTATTGGAGAAACTGGCAGGCGCTTCTGCGCAGCGGCCCTGGGCTTAGCTGTTTTTTTAGCCGGTGCTTTTTCTTTTTTTGTTTTGGGCATGATCCCTTCCTTTTAAATTAAGATAACTTCTTGGCTTCCGTGATGATCTTTTCCGCTTTCTTCTCCCCGATGCCTTTGATCTTCATCAAGCCTTCTGCCTTGGCTTTTAGTATATCCTCTATGCTTTTAATACCCGCTTTTTCGAGGCTCGCAATGATCTTGCCTCCCACACCCGAGAGCCCTTCCAAAGAAGCTGTTTCTTTCTTCTTGACTGCTTTTTTTACCGCTTTTTTGGCGGCTTCTTTTTTTGCCTTCTTCGGCTTCTCCCGCGCCTTCTCTCCCTGCTCTCTGGCCCCAGGCAACGCGGCTTTCTCCTTCTCCGCGCCTCCAAGCGCCTCGGCGGCGATCATGCTTTTGGTGCGGATATCCAGCTCCCAGCCAACCAGGCGCGAAGCCAGGCGCACATTCTGGCCGTGCTTGCCGATAGACAGCGAAAGCTGGTCATCATCAACTACCACCGATGCCTTCATCTTCTCTTTATCCAATTTTATCTCGGAGACCTTGGCAGGAGAAAGGGCAGCCTTGATATATTCGCGCACATCGTCATTATAGCGGACGATATCGATCTTCTCCCCCTGCAGCTCGTTGACGATATTTCTTACCCGGTTTCCGCGCATGCCCACGCAGGCACCCACGGAATCGACTTTGTCATTCTTTGAAGAGACCGCTATCTTGGTGCGCTCCCCTGCCTGGCGCGATATGGCCTTTATCTCCACGATCCCCTCGTAGATCTCCGGGACCTCCAGCTCAAACAGCTCTTTGACTAAATTAGGATGGGCGCGCGATAAGATGATCTGCGGTCCTTTGACATCCTTCTTTACCTCCACAACATACGCCCGGATGCGCTGGCCCTGCTTGAATTCCTCAGCGGGTGATTGTTCGCGCTTGATCAGGATGCCTTCGGCTTTACCGAGAAGGTCCACGATAATATTGCCTTTTTCAAAGCGGTAAACCGTGCCACTGACGATCTCGCCGACGCGGTTCTGGAATTCATTAAAAACCACATCCTTCTCCGCTTCGCGCATCTTCTGGATGATCACCTGGCGCGCGGTAGAAGCGGCGATGCGGCCGAAATCAATGTTAGTCACCGCTTCATTATTGCGAAAGGCCCGGATATCCCCGGTTGCACGGTCTATCTCCACCTTAAACTGCTCATCCGGTTTTAAATCGATCACCCTCTTGGCAGCAGAGAGCAAAGCGCTTTCTACCGCCTCAAGCATGATCTCTTTTTTAATCCCTTTTTCGCGTTCGATCTGTTCGATAATTGCCAATAGCTCCTGACTCATTTTAATCTCTCCATTTTAAATTACAAGCTTTGCCCTGTTTATTTTTGTTAAGGGGATCTCTAGAACCTTCCCCGGATAATCGATTGACACGCTCGCATCACTTGCCACGGCGATCCGTCCCTCCACCTGCAATTTGCCTTCTATCGGCTCGTTAAGAAAAAATACCGCCTGCTTATCCAGGCAGCGCGTAAAATCTTTGCCTGACTTAAGCGGCCGGTCAAGCCCCGGAGAGGAAACCTCTAAAATATAGCGCACAGGGATTATGTCTTTCTCATCCAGCAGCCGACCGAGAGAGCGGTTAAGACGAGCGCATTCATCCATGGTTATGCCTCCCTGCGGTTTATCCACAAGCAGCCGCAAGACCAGGTCCCTGCCTTCATACCTATGCGCAAACTCAACCAGCTCAAAATTGTTTTTCGCCAGATCCTCGGCGATGATCCTGTTGGCTTCAGCAAGTATTTCCTGGTTAACCATGGTAGAAATCCCTGATCTTGGCCAATATCTCACCGGCGGGCTTGATCAATTTTTCCTTCGTATGCCGGTCCTTTAACTCCAATGAATTATTCTTCAATGATTCTTTACCGATAACTACCTGCAGCGGTATGCCTAACAGGTCGGCATCCTTAAACTTCACTCCTGGCCGGGCATCCCTGTCATCCAAAAGTACTGAAAAGCCCGCTTGATTAAGCTGCTTATAAAAATCCTCCGCCTGGCGCAGAACCTCAAGGTTTGTAACATCCAGCGGCAGGATCGCCGCCTGATAAGGGCTGACCTCTTTAGGCCAGATGATCCCGTCAGCGTCATTATTTTGCTCGACGATCGCCGAGACCAGCCGCGATACGCCGATCCCGTAACAACCCATGATTACCGGCTTAAGCTCTCCCTTGTCATCGGAAAAATTGGCCTGCAAAGCCTTGCTGTATTTTATTCCCAGTTTGAAAATATGCCCTACCTCAATGGCATTGATCTTATCCATCGGCTCCCTGCATCCGGGGCAGGAGAAACTTTCCTCCCTGTGCGGCTTGGCCTTGCGGCATTTAGGGCACACCAAAACTATATCTTCTCCAAGAGGCGCCTGGACCATAAATTCATGAGAGACCTTTCCGCCCATAACTCCGGAATCCGCTTCCGTGATCAGTATATCCAAACCGCATCTTTTAAATATCCGCTTGTAGGCCTCATACATCAGCTCATAGTTTGCGTCCAGCCCCGCCTCATCCTGGTCAAAGCTGTAGGCGTCCTTCATGATGAATTCGCAGGCGCGGATCAACCCGAAACGCGGACGGATCTCGTCGCGGAATTTAGTCTGTATCTGGTATAAGACCAAAGGCAGCTGCCGGTAACTTGCGACCTGGCCTTTTACCAGCTCGGTGATCACCTCTTCATGCGTAGGCCCTAAGGCTAATTTCCTGCCCCGGCGGTCGGTGAACTTGAACATTACCTCTCCAAGGTCATTCTCCCTTCCGGTCTTCTGCCAAAGCTCAAGCGGATGCAAGGCCGGTAAAAGCAGTTCGCTTGCCCCGCATGAATTCATCTCCTGGCGGATTATCCCCTGGATATTCTCCAATACCTTAAGGCCTAAAGGAAGATAAATATACGCCCCAGCCATAAGCATGCGCATTGCCCCTGAACGCAGCAGAAGCTTATGGCTTAAAGATTCAGCTTCCTGCGGCATCTCTTTTAACGTGGGTATAAAAGCCTTGCTCCAATACATATTTTTAGTCCTTATTAAAAAGCTCCTTCGGCAGAGGCACGCCTTTTTTGGCGAATAGCCCGAAAAATGCCGGCAGTACCCCGGTGGCCTTGAATTTACCCTGGACCCTGCCGTCGCTAAAATCACTGAATTCATACTGGAAGATATCTTCCAATACCACAGTCCCGTCCTTTAGGCCATTCACCTGGGTTATATTGGTGATCTTGCGCGTGCCGTCTGAAAGTTGGTTCTGCTGGATTATCAAATGCACTGCCACGGCGATCTGGCGGTGGATAACATCAAGTGAGATCGGAAGGCCTGATGTCAGGATCATCGTCTCAAGCCGGTAGATCACCTCTGTGGGTGAATTGGCGTGCAAGACCGCCAGGCTCCCGGTATGGCCTGAGCACATTGCCTGGAGCATATCCAGGGCCTCGGAGCTCCTGATCTCTCCCAGGATGATCCTCCCCGGCCGCATACGCAGAGAGTTATTAAAAAGGTCCCTGATAGTTACCTCCCCCTTGCCTTCTATGCTCGGCGGCCGCGTCTCAAGCCGGACAACATGATCCTGGTTCAGGCGCAGCTCCGCGGTATCTTCTATCGTAACAATGCGCTCACTATTATCAATATAGCCTGAAAGCACCGCCAGCGTAGTAGTCTTACCGGCGCCGGTTGCCCCGCTAAAAAGCATATTTACCTTTGCCTTTATGCAGGCAACCAGAAAATCAGCCATGCGCTGATCAAGGGTATCCAGCTTGATCAGGTCTTCGACCTTCTTGATGGTCCCCAGGATTTTCCTGATCGTCACCGACGTGCCAGTCAGGGAAAGGGGTGGAATAATAATATTTACGCGCGAACCGTCCTTGAGCGATACATCCACATAAGGGAAAGATTCATCTATCCTGCGCCGGGTAGGAGCAAGCAATTTATAGATCAGGCAGCGCAGCTGCTGTTCATCATCAAACTTGATATCTGAAAGTACTTTTCTGCCTTTCCTTTCCACATAGATCTTATGCGGGCCGTTGATCATGACTTCGGTCACCTCGGGATCATTCATGATCGTTTCTATGGGGCCGTAGCCGGCCAACTCGTCAACCAGCTGGGTAATGGCCCAAGCCTTAGACTGCTCATCCACCTCCAGATGCCTGTGGCGGATGATGTCTTCGATTATGTTTCTTACGACCGATTCCAGCTCCGCCTTATCGATGGATTCACGGTATAATATGTCGCTGTGATGCGCCAGCAATTTCTGGCGTACCTCTTCCTTAAACAGGTTAGTCATGGACATGCTTTATCTCCTCCAAAAGGACTCTCGCGCATTGCCAAAAAGGAATTTTACGTACGGGCTTGCCTTTTTTAAACAAGAGCCCTTCTTTTTTCCCAAAGGCAACCCCGATATCCGCCTCTTTTGCCTCTCCCGGGCCGTTAACTACGCAGCCCATTACAGCCACTTTGAACGGCTTTCCCGCCAATCGCCAATCGCCAATCGCCAATCGCTTTTCAAGGTCCTTTACCATACCGACCAGATCCACTTCGCAGCGGCCGCAGGTAGGACAGCTTATGATCTGAGCGCCCGGCGCTTTGCGCATCCCTAACGATCCCAATATGCATTTGGCTGCCCGCACCTCTTCTACCGGTGTATCGGTCAGGGATACCCTTATTGTATCACCTATACCCTCCAATAGTAAAGCCCCTAAAGCGACGCTGGACTTGATAATGCCGTTGTAAGGAGAGCCTGTGGCTGTAACCCCCAGATGCAATGGATAGCTGAGGCGCTTAGCGATCTTGCGGTATGACTCAACCGTATCCAGGACATTGTTGGCCTTAAGCGAGATAACGATATTATTAAATTTAAACTTCTCGATCATCTTTATGTAATCCATACAGGAGGCTACTAACCTGTCGGTCATCGTTGATCTCCTGTGCCCCGCATCATTTACTGAACCGGAATTAAGCCCGACGCGTAAAGGGATATTAGCTGTTTTTAATGCCGAGATAACCGCCGCTACCTCCTGTTGCTTATGAATGTTCCCTGGGTTTAATCTTATCTTATCCGCGCCGTTCTCAATAGCCGCCAGCGCCAGGCGGTATGAGAAATGGATATCGGCTACAAGCGGAAGTTTTACTTTTGCCTTTATCCTCCTCAAGGCCCTGGCATCCTCCATATCCTTGATCGCCAGGCGCACAATATTGCACCCTGCCTCATCCAGCTCATTGATCTGCCGGATGGCGCACCCGGTATCCGCGGTCCTGCACTTTGTCATCGACTGGATAGCTATCGGGTGATCACCGCCGATCAATACCCTGCCCACTTTTACAATTTTTGTTTTGCGCCTTGCGATCTTCATTCTATTTAGCGATAAGCTTGCTGATATGCTCTCCGTAACGCCTTAAAATATCGTTATAAGTCACCAGGACAACCAGGGTAAGCAACAGGCTGAAACCTATATTAGTAAGAACGCGCTCTGTCGCTGCCCCAAGGGGCTTGCCCCTCACTTTCTCAATACCCAGGAGAAGCACATGCCCGCCGTCTAATACCGGCACAGGAAGCAGGTTGAATATAGCCAGGCTTATGCTTAAGGCGGCAATAAGGTGCAATACCGCTACCAACCCAAGGGAAGCTGCTTTAGAGGTCATAAAGAATATCTCCAGCGGCCCGGCCATGGATTCGCGCATGGAGATCCTTCCGGTAGCCAGGAACCACAAGCCCTTATAAGTGGTTATGGTCAGGTCCAGGGTTTTCTGCGCTGCCAGGAATATTGATCCTATGGGCCCATGCCTTGCTTCTGTCACCTGATCAAAAGGGGTGATCCCGATCAAGGTTATGGAACGTTTCTGCCCAAACGCGTCAAGGCCGCTTTTCTGTTGCAGAGGCACCGCTACCTCCATCTCTTTACCCTCGCGCAAGACCATGATATTGACCGAAGGAGCGGATTTGTTTCTTTGGATCTCTTTCTGCAGGTCGTTCCAATTATAAACCTTGCGATTATCCAAAGAGAGGATCTGATCCCCAACCCTTAATCCTGCCGTCTGCGCCCCGAAACCATCAACTAAACCGCCTATCTTGGTGGTCAGGGTGGGATATCCGAGGCAAAAGATCAGCCAGAAGAAAACAAATCCCAGCAGGTAATTAAGCAAGGGGCCTGCGATTATGATCTGGAACCTCTTGCCCGGAGGCTTTGAAAAATACTCGTAGCTTTTACCCTTGCACTCTTCAAGATTATCTCCGGCCATTTTAACATATCCGCCCAGCGGAATAAGGTTCAGGGAATACTCGGTATGCCCCTTTTTCCTGCTGATAATGCGCTTGCCGAATCCCAATGAGAATTTCTCCACGCGCACGCCGTTTTTTCTGGCAACTATAAAATGCCCGAACTCATGCACGACGATGAGCAAACTTAAGATTAAAATAAATATAAGCGTGGCGATCATGATTTTAAAGAGGAAATTATGCTTTTGGCCTCTTCCCTTGCCCAGCTGTCTGCCTGCATCACCTCGGGCAGCCCCGGAGAGATAACGCGGCGGTGCCTGCTCATAACCCCGGCAACTACCCTAGGTATATCTAAAAATCTTATTCTCTTGGCCAGAAAACTTTCCACGCACTCCTCATTGGCGGCATTGAGCACTGCCGGCATGCTCCCAAGCTTGGCTGCGGCCTGGTAAGCCAGGCCCAAAGCCGGAAATTTGTCAAAATCCGGCTTTTCGAAATTCAGGTTTTTCAAGCTGTAAAAATTTATCTTCGGAAAATCACCGGCTAATCTCCCGGGATAACTTAACGCATATTGTATGGGAATGCGCATATCGGGCTCTGAAAGCTGCGCGATCACTACCCCATCGCTAAACTCCACCATAGAATGGATTATGGCTTCAGGATGAATAAGCACCTTGATCTTTTTTGCCTCAATATTGAAGAGGAACATCGCCTCCAGAAGCTCCAACCCCTTATTCATCAGGGTGGCTGAATCCACGGTTATCTTCCTGCCCATCCTCCAACGCGGATGACGCAGCACATCATTTATGGTAACCGAGCCCAGCCTGCTCTTGGCTGTATCCCTGAACGGACCGCCCGAAGCAGTCAAATAAATTGAGCTGATCCCCGGCCTCATCGGGCAGGCCGGTACGCGCCCCTGCGCAGTATTGAGGCCTGGCTGTCCTGACAAAGCCTGCCAGATCGCCGACTGCTCGCTGTCAACCGGAAGGATATTCACCTTATGCCTGGCAGCCAGCCGCATGATGATCTGTCCGGCCATGACCATGGCCTCTTTATTGGCCAGGGCAATATCCTTGCCGTTCTCTATCGCCCTGACCAGCGGCCTCAGGGCAGCCGCACCGGTTAGGGCGAACATCACCCGGTCTATGCGCTTATCCTTTACCAGTTCCTCCAGGCCTTCATCCCCGCAATACACTTTAACGGATGATTTTATTCTTTTCGCCAGGATAGCAGCCGATCTTTTATCCCTTACACAGACGCTAAAAGGCTGGAACTCCTTGATCTGCTTATACAGATTATCAATGTCGGAGTTAACGCTTAAAGAAACTGCCCGGAAATGCTCAGCCCGAGAGCGGATCACGCTAAGGGTGCTCCTGCCGATCGAACCGGTTGAACCCAGGACCGCGATATTTTTCATTTTACAATCGAACTGAGGTAAAAATAGAATACCGGCGCGGTGAATAAAAGGCTGTCGATCTCGTCAAGTATCCCGCCCATGCCCGGGATCAGCCTTCCCGAATCCTTGACCTCGCAATCGCGCTTAAGCAGGGATTCGGAAAGGTCTCCCAGCTGGCCTAAAATACTCAATCCTGCTCCTATCAAAATGAGATGCAGGTACCCGAAGCCCAGAAATACCCTGCTGATCAATGCTCCTATCAGGCTAAAAATAAGGCTACCGAAAGCCCCTTCAACAGTTTTATTGGGGCTGATCCTGGGGATCAAAAGATGCCTGCCGAAACTTCTGCCTACTATGTAAGCGCCGATATCCCCTAATTTCGTAATCAATAGCAGGCTGGCTAAAAAGCCTAGGCCCCCATCCATATACCTTAACTTGATCACGAAGCTGAAAAACCAGGAAACATAAAGTATGCCGAAAAGTGTGGTCGAGATATCCACGATCACCCCGGAGTTATTCCTGCGTTTGAACTGCATAAGGATAAGGAATAATAGGGCCAGGACAATAAACAGCAGTTCCCAATTCTTGGTCGGCTCAAACTCCAACATTATGGAAAGCGGGATTATTACCCCCATGGCGATGCCGAAATATTTATAGATCCTGATCCCTTTTTTCTCCAGCATCATGAAATACTCGTAGAGGCCGGCGATAATAAACAACACGACGGTCAGGCCGCATAAAGCCTTGGAAAAGATCACCAGCAAGATGATGCCGATAAGGACAACAGAGCTAATTATTCTCTTTAATAACACCTATCCCTCCGAACCTTCTTTCCCTCTTTTTAAAATCAAGGATCGCCTCTTTTAATTCCGCTATTCTGAAATCCGGCCAATATTTTTTTGAAAAATAAAACTCGGCGTAAGAAAGCTGCCAGAGCAGGAAATTGCTCAGGCGCATCTCTCCGCTGGTACGAACCAACAGGTCCGGGTCAGGGAGGCCGGCGGTATAAAGATAACGGGAAAACCCCTCGCAATCAAGCTCATCCAGCAGCCTGTGATCCTTGAGAACGCAGGCAGCAAATTTTTTTACGGCGTCTACAATCTCCTGTCTTGCGCCGTAATTTAAAGCCAGGACCACCGTCAAGCCCGTATTTTTTCTGGTCAACTCTTCGGAACCTTTGATCTTCTTCTGTAGATATCCGGGGATGGGGTCCTTAGCGCCGATGACCCGAAAACGCATATTATTCCGCGCAAGCTCCTTTATCTGGCCGTCTAAAAAATTATCCAGATAACGCATAAGCGCATCTATTTCCTTTTTAGGCCTGTTCCAGTTTTCCGTGGAAAAAGCAAAGAAGGTAACTGCCTCTAAACCCAGATCTGCGGCCGCACGGATTATCTCCTTTACCCGCTGGATCCCCTGACGATGGCCGGCAGTGCGGCTTAATCCCCTCTCTTTGGCCCAGCGGCCGTTGCCGTCCATGATAAAAGCTATATGTTTGGGGTTATTGTTCTTAGCCGGCATATTACTACTCAGTAATGCACCCGGTAATCTATTTCGCTGAAGATATTATCCTTATATTCTATATCGGCGAGCCACCCCTCATCGATGCTGTTGGATTTTAGCTCCTCGTAGAGCCGGGTAAAACGCAGGAGATGCTCTTTGGTGCGCCTTATCGCGTAACTTGTGTGCGTACCGGTCCCGAGGATAAAACCCCAATCCGAGCTCTGCGCCAGGAGCAGCTCGCGCAAGGCCTGGTTTAGCCCTCTTTTACGCAGGCCATCGGCACGCGGGAACATTTTTACCAATTCGCTCATCCGGAGGCTTGCCATATGCAAGTGCCGGTAGATCCAGTCATTGGAGCCCTGCAGCCACATCTCACTGTATCCTTTATAACCCCAGCTGGATAATGAAGGGGTAATCACCTGGTTGCGCGGATTCTCCCGCAGATATTCAGAGGGAGTAATTAAACGGATCTCATCCTGGTCGCAGGCTATTTTACGGAAGAGAAAGTCCAGCCACATCGGCCCCTCATACCACCAGTGGCCGAAAAGCTCGGCATCATAAGGAGAAACAATGATCGGAGGCCTGCCCATAAGATCATTAAGGTAGCTTGCCTGCTTCTGGCGGTTAAACATGAAGTTGCCGGCGTGAGCTGCCGCTTTATCACGCGCCCAATTTTCAACATAGGGCTCTTTATGGTTCCCGGGACCGGTAATTCGGTAATATTTTATCCCGGTATTAATACGCACCCCGTCCGGATGAATATAGGGCTTGATGTAATCATACTCCAGGTCAAAACCTATATCACGGTAGAATTCACGGTAGTCATAATCTCCGGGGTACCCTTCAATTGAAGACCAAACCTGCTTGCTTGATTCCAGGTCCCTGCCAAAACATGCTACTCCGGTACCCTTGCAGTAAACCGGGGCGAATATCCCGTATTTAGGCCGCGGAGATCCGTGCAAGACCCCGTGTGAATCCGTGAAAAAGAAACGGATCCCGGCCTCCTTGAGTATCTCATCATGCCCTGGCTGATACCCGCACTCCGGCAGCCATATGCCGTTGGGTTTATGCCCAAAAATACTTTCGTAATGATTTACCGCGACCTTGACCTGCGCCCGCACCGAAGCCCGGCATACATCCATGAGCGGGAAAAACCCGTGTGTAGCTGCGCAGGTAATGATCTCAAGCTTGCCCAGGTCCTGGAACTTTTTAAAGGCAAAGGTCAGGTTACGGTTATATTTCAGGAAGGCATCCCGGGCATAAGAAAATTTATTAAAATACATCCGCGCCAGGTCCCTAAAACCCGGATGCCAGGCAGTGCGCTCCATCTCTTTAGCGGCTAACTCAATAGATTTATTGATATGCTTAAGATAACGCTCCTGGAGCAGCGGATCCCCAAGCATGGAGACAAGAGTGGGGCTTAAGGTCATGGTCAGGCGGAAGTCAATGCCGTCATTGACCAGGCCTTCAAAAACCGAAATAAGCGGCACATATGTCTCGGTGATCGCTTCATAAAGCCAATCCTCTTCCAGGAAATCCTCAAATTCAGGATGCCGGACAAAAGGCAGGTGGCCGTGTAAAACTAAGCAAAGGTAACCTTTAAACATTTATGTATATTATTTTGTTTCCCTGTTAACGATAGGAGTGATCGTGCGTTCTTCCAGCTTATCGCCGGAGGTGGCCTTTACCGGTATATGCTGTTTACCGTCGGGTAACCAGAAACGCAGGGTAAATGTCCCGTCGGGCCGTAAACTCACCGGTTTTCCCTGCACGGTTACCGCAGCGTCGGGCTCTGTCGCTCCGTAGACGACTAATTCGCAATCCACTTTCATCCAGAAACTTCTTTCTTTAAGCTCTCTCCTCACCGGGCTTGAAGATATGCCTGAACTAAAAATGCCCTGCTTTATACGCTCCTGCCAGGCCTTTCCAACGGGAGAGCTCCTGCCTAAGCCAAATCCCATGCCATAGAGCCGGGCAAACATATCTTCGGGGATCATCCATTCTTCATCGGTGATCCAGGAGGGCCCTTCCAGGGGGGTTTGCACGACATTGGAGCGCACGATGGTGATAAACCTGCCGTCGGGAAGCATCAATCCCAGGTCTACGCAAAATGAGCATCCCGGCTTACCCGTATCAATATACCAACTGTTGGCAAAATCATTTATCTGGATATCAAAAAAACTATTGGCATTAGAGCCGTTGAAGATAACGTTGGTAACATCATAAACCCTTAAGACTTTCCTGGCGCGGTGGAAATCATTGCCCAGCCCGGACTTGAGTTGACCGAGGGTCCGGCTCCTTAATTCCCAATACGTATGCACCCAGCGCGGATCGCGCACCTGCAGAACGATCTTGTCCTGATCATAATGGCAAGGCAGCTCTTCATGAATAAAACGCTGCCGGGCGCCAGGTTCAGGATGTGAAAATTTAGCATCCGCCACAACCGTTTCCTGGAAGCTGGGTATCTCTTTAGCTGCTATCCCTGCTTCGGGGGATTTAGCGGTCAGCGGTTTTTTCTCGCGCTTAAGAGCAAACCCGGCAGGAATTAGTTTCTTTATTTTCCCTTTCACTTTATTCAAAATGTTCATCTGGCCCCTCCTCCAATAAAAAAGGGGACTTTATCCCCTTTTCACAGAACAATTGCTTCCAGTTCTTTTGCCCCCCTTATATCATTTTTGCTGACCCTTCAAGGCCTGATTTGCCGCCCGCTCCTCCAGCAAAGCCTTTCTGGCTGCCTCAAGCTCCGACTTTGCCGCCTCGGCCTCTTTTTCCTTTGCCTTGGCCTTTTCCTCTAAAGCAGAACTTTCCTGCGCGAACTTGCTTACTTTTTCCTCCAAGGCAATACGCGCTGCCATCTCTCTATCGCTCCTGGCTTTCTGGCGCAAAGCACTATTGCAGGAACTAAGCGTGCTGAAAAAAAAGATGAGCGTTAATACCGCCAAAATGATCACTATACGGTTCTTCAATCCTTCATCCATATTAAAACCACCGCTTACTTGAGATTCTCTTGAGGCTCTTTAAGCTGCTCGGGTTGAGGTGTTTCTCCCCCCTTGACCTTGGTAACATTGGGCAGGATAACTATCTCCACCCTGCGGTTCTGCTTGCGGCCATCCCTGGAATCATTGGAGGCCACCGGCCGGTATTCACCGTAGCCGATCGCTGAAAGGCGCTCCGGAGAAATTCCCTGCTCCTTTACCAGATAATGCAAAACGCTTAATGCGCGGGCAGTGGAGAGCTCCCAGTTGGATTTCCACCCGGAAGCCTTAATCGGCACATTATCCGTATGCCCTTCTATGCCTATGTTAAACTGCCGCATATTGTCTTTCAACAACGCGGAAACTTTGTCCAGTAAAGGGTATGCCTCCGGCCTGATCTTGGCTTTCCCGGAATCAAACAAAAGGTCGCCCACGACTGTAATTACCAGGCCCTTCTCCATCATCTGCAGCTTAACCTGCTTATCGCTTATCTCCTGCGAAAGTTTCTGCTCAAGCATGCTTTTTGAACGGCTCAATTCATCAAGCTGGCTGCTTAATTCTTCTATCTTCTGGGCGTCGGAGCGCCTGCCTTTCTGGAAAATAAAGGTACAGCCGGCTAAGCTTAAAGCTAAGAATAATACCAGTGCGGTTCTCAAAAAATTCTTCTTCATTTTAACCTCTCCTTGTTATTTGTTGGGAATTTTAAATATAACATAACCCCAAATCTTAGTCAATGACTTTTTATGCTTTCAAACCGGCGCCTCGGGGTCCTGCCGTGAATCAGTGGTGGGAGGGGATTGATCTTGAATTGCATATAATTGATGTTAGGAATCCAGCCTTCATACGTCTATTGTCCTAGAAAGGATGAAAGATGATTGAAACCCGAAATCCTAAACCCGAAACCCTAAACAAACCCGAAACCGGAAATCAGAAACAGTATGATCTGGATAAAAGGACATTTGAGTTT
>Ga0172371_10004504_pt1 | contig 21024 bp, 25 predicted proteins | sample Lak12m_FD_114543 | JGI IMG/M metagenome (GOLD analysis project Ga0172371, IMG submission 114543) | Freshwater microbial communities from Kabuno Bay, South-Kivu, Congo - kab_022012_12m | ecosystem: Environmental > Aquatic > Freshwater > Lake | place: Democratic Republic of the Congo: South-Kivu... | reverse complement strand
TGGGAACGCGCCAGACAAGGACGCAGAAAGCGCGAATAGCAGCGCTATGTGCGCGACCGAGGACGACGTATCGCGCCTCCCAGTGCGCTTCGGCCGCCGGGACCTCGTTTTTCAGCAGCCTCCCAGATCGCGCTCACTCCGCGGGCTCAGCGGCCGGCCACGCCCGGATGCGTGCAGATCGACCTGCGCGCTTGTCCGTCATGCCGGCTCCTCGGTTTACCGGAGTTCGTCCTCCTTCTCGGCCACAGTCGCGGGCTGATCCGAGGCGTTGTCGGCCTCGGCATCGACGTTCACGTCTTCCTTGATCGCTGATCTGAACCCCTCTTCGCCCTCTTTGACACCCTTCTTGAGTCCGACCAATGAACGGCCCAACGAAGAGCCGACTCGTGGGATCAGCTTGCCCCCGAAGACGAGCAGGATGATGCCCACAACAATAGCGATCTCCCAGGGACCTAACCAACCAGGCATCTCGACATCCTCCCTTTGCTCGCGTCAACGAAGCATACACGTAGCGCCCGCGGCGGAGCGAACCGTCGGCACTCGACGTTGGCAGCTGGGTGACCGGCCGGGGTAGACGCTTTCCGCCCGCCCAAGAACTGGACATTGTACAGTTTGATTGATATTCTGCTGACAAGAGTCTTTCCGAGACGAGGTCGAATGAATCAGAGAATTCACAAGACCATGAGCCGCACCTGGTGGTGGCCCGTGCATACGGGCTAATCGGCGGCGCGATCTGACACTGGAGAGCCGCGGATGGCCCGGAAGCCATCCGCGGCTCTTTCCGTTTTCGGCGAGAGGGCCGCGGAGACCCGCGGCCCTCTCGCATCTCGGGAGCCGAACCCCAAGAAGGAGACGGAAGATGAACGTTCTCGAAGCCCAAGCAAACACGACCGAACTCACTGTGTTTGATGCGTCGGAGAGACTCGCCGGGAGCGACGTCCCACTGCTGAGTTCTCCCTCGTCCACCCTGCCGGACAACGACATGCCTCCGGGCACCGCGGGGCGGGCGGCCGCGCTCGGTCTGTAGGGTTCACCGCGGGCCGGGCGGCCGCGCTCGGTCTGTAGGGTTCACAGGGGCGGGCGGCCGCGCTCGGTCTCTAGGGCGGGAGAGTATTACATCGTGCCGATGTTGAGGATGTTGCCCTCGCTATCCTTGAACCACGCTGCTTTGTTGCCATCGAACTCCGCCACACCATTGACGGTCTTCAGCCCGATCTCGGGCAGGTCGTACTCTTCGAAGACCACCCCATTGGCCCGCAATTCTTCAACGACGGCGTCGAATCGATCTGCGGGTACTGCGAACCCCAGCGTCGTATTCTGCGGGGCCGGCATGCCCGGGCGCTCGTAGATCGACACCATCGTGCCTGCGCCCGCGGCGAACACGCCTTCGCGCGTCATGTCTGTGCTCAGCTGTCGGGCCTGCAGCCCGAGCACTTCGCTGTAGAACTTCTTCGCCCGATCATAGTCCTCTGCACGAAGGACCCCGGCAACCGGAATGTCTCCAAGACCGGCCATTTCATCACCTCTGCACTCATCGAGCCGTCCCACCGGCGTCGTATCCTAGAGCCTCACAAGACGCGCCCGATCTTGATAAATGCGCATATATGCAGTAATAAAATGCCCTGTCAGGCGTGCGTCGAAACCCCCTGTCTCCGCTCGTCGGCTGCGAAGGAGGCGCCTCCGCCGCGAGAAGTCATATTTCAGCAGCCTCATAGGGCTGCACGGCGATGGTTGAGCCGTCCTCGGTTCTTCAACGCACCTCATGGAACCGTACGAACCATCTGGTCCCTGCCGCGGTACGATGGTTGTGCGATGCGTTGACACACAAGCGATGGGAGGATGGCGTGACGGATCATGTGCTGGGCGATGCTGTGGACAGATGGAACGAAGCCAAGGAACTCGGCATGGCCGAGTTTCGCGCCACCGGGCCCGACCATCTCAATTGCGCGCAGGCCGTCGTTCGATATGCGGCCCACGGCTTGCGTGCAGACCCGGAATCTGTGGCTCTGGCCCGCTACATGGGCGGAGGGTCGGTCGGCATGGGGGAGATGTGCGGAGCCGTCGAGGGAGCGGTCATGGCCCTCGGCCTGCGTGACTACGTATCTCTGCCGGACCATCCCACGATCGATGCAGCGGACAAGGAGTCGCTCCAGGAACTCATCAGAGACTTCAGGACTCTGTTCGGAGCGGCTACCTGCCGAGGTCTTACCGGGCACGACATCAGTACGAGCGAGGGGTACGAACGTTTCAAGGCCCATCCCGCGTCGCGGCGCTGCGAAGACTACGTAGCCTGGGCGTGCGACCGCTTGGGCCCGATGCTGGTCGTCGTCAGTCCGCCCGCCGCTCGAAAACCCTGACCTTGGTCTCATCGCCAACGTAGGCACCAGCGGCGCCGCGCGCTCACTTGACGGGGCCGCGGACGACCTCGTTGTCCTCTACACTGTGGAGGAGCAGCGGCAGAGTGGAGGCGCAACAACGTCGGCACCTCTCAGACGCTGCGCGGGGCCAACGTCGGAGGATGGGAGTCGAGATGAGTGGTGTGAAGGAGCCGGCGGTGGTCAGTGGCTACCGATTGGGACGACGGTTGGACGTCGCCGGGTCGGCGGAGACGTACCAGGCGACGGGGCCCGGCGGGGAGGTCGTGGGGCCGTGACGGGGATGACTTCTACGTGGTGCGCGACTACCTCCTAGGCATCGACCTCAAGAGCATGATCCAGGCGGGAGGGCCGCTGGAGCCATCGCTCGCGGTCCGCTACGTCGCCCAGGCCGCCTCGGCGGTGGCCGCCATCGAGTCCCGGGGGCTGTCCCACGGCAACCTGAAGACCTCCAACCTGCTGGTCTCGGCCGAGTCTGACGAGGTGAAGGTGGTGGGGTGGGGCATGGCCATCGCAAACCTCCTGCCTGAAGGGGAGACCCGGGCGGCGGCGACAGCCTACTACCTCAGCCCGGAGCAGATCCAGAGCGACCTGGTGATCCCCCAGTCCGACGTGTACGCGCTGGGAGTGATCCTCTACGAGCTGGTGACAGGAGCGGTCCCGTTCGACGGCTTCTCGGCCCCCGAGGTGGCCCAGAAGCACCTCACCGTGTCGCCCACCCCTCCGAGCCGGCGCCGGGCCGGCGTGCCCGAAGCGATCGACAAGGTGGTCCACCGGGCGTTGCAGAAGGACCCGGCCGACCGGTACCGGTCGGCCGAGGAGATGAGGCAGGCGCTGGGAGGCCGCTGAAGAACGGGCTACGGCACCTCGAGCGTCTACTCGGCGCAGCCACCACGGACGCGAGGGCGATGCCCAGTCAGGCGAGACCCAGGCGCTTTGCCGGCATTTGATTGCCCTGGAGCGCGCCCGACTCGACGATCGCGCGGGCGAGTTCATGGGGTCGTTGCTGGTGAGCCTCGGGGGCGCATACGACATGGTGGGCAACCAGGTTGAGGCAGAGGGCCGGTTCCGGCTTGCGGCAGAACTTGGAGTCGAGCACTATCGAGGGTAGGATTCGTGTTGCGTGGGCCCATGGGAACACCCGGCCACACGCTTGCTCGACTGCACGGATATGATGTCGGCCGCGGGTATCCCGGCGGATGATCGATGGTGTTCGTGTGATACGGTGCTCCTCAAAGGCCCACGAGCGTAGGAGGCACCGGCATGGCGGAAGGGGAGGTTCCGGCGGCGGGCGTGTCGAACGCTCCCCCCGCGGTGGATGTCGGCGCAGTCCTCCGGAGCAGGGGATATCCGAGACTGCTCGCGCTCTCGGCGGTGATCGGGGTCGCGGTCTCATTGGTCTCGTGGTGTTTTCTGGAGTTTGTTCACGTCATCCAGCAGTGGATCTACGATGACCTCCCCGGCGCCCTGGGGTTCGCATCCGTGCCATGGTGGTGGCCGCTTCCGGTGCTTTTCGTGGGCGGGGTGCTCGTCGCCGTGGCCATCGGGCGGCTGCCCGGTCGCGGAGGGCACGAACCCTCACGCGGCCTTCAGGCCGGACCGCCCACACTCCCGGTCGAACTGCCGGGGGTCCTGCTCGCCTCGCTTGCCACTCTGGGCTTCGGGCTCGTGCTGGGGCCGGAAGCACCCCTCATCGCCTTGGGTACTGGGGTGACACTTCTGGCGCTCCAGCGGAGCAAGAAGGAAGTCCCCGACCAAGCTCGGTTGGTGCTGACCAGCGCGGCAGCTTTCGCCGCCCTCTCCACGGTGTTCGGCAACCCCATCATCGGGGCCGTCATCATCATCGAAGCCGCCGGGCTTGGTGGCCCCACGCTGCCGCTGGTGCTGCTTCCGGGCCTGACTGCGGCGGGAGTCGGCTCGCTTGTGTTCGTCGGCATGGGCCGTCTGACCGGGCTGAGTTCGGCGGCTTATGCCATTTCCCCTCTTTCGTTGCCCGCCTACCCCAATCCCGATTTTGGCGCTTTCGTGTGGCTGTTGCCTTGGCGCTGGTCACGGCGATAGCCGTATCGAGCATAGTGCAGATCGGTCGCCGGACCGGGGGAATCGTTTCTCGGCGCCCGCTCCTCGTCGTGCCGGGTGTCACCTTGGTTATCGGTGTCCTGGCGATCGTCTTCGAGGCGATCACTGGGCTGTCGGCCAACGCCGTGCTGTTCTCCGGTCAGGAGGCCATGGGGACCATCGTCGACCAAGCAGGGACCCTGTCCCTCTCGACCCTTGTCATTCTAGTCGTGTGCAAGGGCCTCGCCTGGAGTCTCTCCTTGGGCAGTGCGCGAGGCGGCCCTACCTTCCCGGCCATCTTCCTGGGCATGGTAGCGGGCCTCCTTGCCGGCCACCTCCCAGGGTTCGCCGAGACCCCAGCAGTGGCGGTGCTGATCGGCGCCGCGTGCGTGTCGGTCCTGCGGCTCCCTCTATCCTCCGTCATCATCGCCCTCCTGGTGTCCCGAGCCGGAATGGGCACGACACCACTCATCATCGTGGGTGTGGTGGTCGCCTACATCGCTGTCACGTGGCTGTCGGCCCGGCGCGTATCGGCGTCCGGGACCGCCTAGGCTCACCCCCGGGGGGGGTTCAGGGTTGCGCAGCGCCGGCCCGGACGGACTGCCAAGAGTTCATGCCGTTTTGAGGAGAAGGTCACGTGGGTGAACGCGCTTCGAAGCTGATCAGATCGAGCCAGACGACGCCGATGGAGATTGCGAAGGCGGCTCCGCCCAAAGAGATGGAGAGACGATGAGCATGACCACGACGACGGACACGAAGTCGCCCGCGCTGCACGTTGCCGACAGCCACGATCTGATCCGCGTGCAGGGCGCGCGCGTGAACAACCTCAAGGATGTCAGCGTCGTGATCCCGAAGCGCCGGCTGACGGTGTTCACCGGCGTCTCCGGCTCAGGCAAGAGCTCGCTGGTGTTTGGCACGATCGCCGCGGAGTCCCAACGGATGATCAACGAGACCTACAGTGCCTTCGTGCAGTACTACATGCCGACACTGGCGCGGCCGGACGTCGATGTGCTCGACGGTCTGACGACGGCGATCATCGTCGACCAGGAGCGGATGGGCGCCAACGCCCGCTCGACCGTCGGCACCGCCACCGACGCCAACGCGATGCTGAGGGTCCTGTTCAGCCGGCTTGGGCAGCCGCACATCGGCTCGCCTAAAGCGTTCTCCTTCAACGTCCCGTCGGTCCGGGCGTCCGGTGCGATCACCGTCGAGCGCGGTGCCGGCAAGACCGTACGCAAGACATTCACCGTGACCGGCGGCATGTGTCCGCGCTGTGAGGGCATGGGCAACGTGACCGACATCGACCTCACCCAGCTCTACGACGAGAGTAAGTCGCTCGCTGAGGGCGCGATCACAATCCCCGGCTACGTCGCGGACGGCTGGATGGTGCGGCAGTTCGGCGAGTCGGGCTTCCTGGACCCGGACAAGCCCATCCGCGACTACACCAAGACCGAGCTGCATGACTTCCTCCACCGCGAGCCGACCAAGGTAAAGTTCAACAACATCAACATCACCTACGAGGGGCTGATCCCGAAGGTCCAGAAGTCGTTCCTTTCCAAGGACCGAGAGGCGATGCAACCCCACATCCGAGCGTTCGTGGATCGGGCGGTCACCTTCATCACCTGTCCCGAATGCGGTGGCACTCGGCTCAACGAGGGCGCCCGTTCCTCACGGATCAACGGCATCAACATCGCCGACGCCTGCGCGATGCAGCTCACCGATCTCGCCGAATGGGTCCGGGACCTCGACGAGCCGTCGGTGGCGCCGCTGCTCGCCACGCTGCAGGAGGTATCCGACTCGTTCATTGAGATCGGGCTCGGCTACCTCTCGCTCGACCGGCCGTCGGGCACGCTGTCGGGCGGCGAGGCACAGCGCACCAAGATGATCCGCCACCTTGGTTCCAGCCTCACCGACGTCACGTACATCTTCGACGAACCCACTGTGGGCCTGCACCCTCATGACATCGAGCGGATGAACGGGTTGCTGCGGCGGTTGCGGGACAAGGGCAACACCGTGCTGGTGGTTGAGCACAAACCGGAGGTGATCGCGATCGCCGACCATGTGGTCGACCTCGGCCCCGGCGCGGGCCCCGAAGGGGGCACGGTGTGCTTCGAGGGTACCGTCGAGGGGCTGCGGGCAAGCGGCACCCGTACCGGCCGCCATCTCGACTACCGGCCCGCCCTCAAGGAGACGGTGCGCACGCCCGCCGGCGCACTCGAGATCCGCGGCGCGACGGCGCACAACCTGCGCGACATCGACGTCGACATCCCGCTCGGGGTGCTGGTCGTCGTCACCGGCGTCGCCGGCTCCGGCAAGAGCTCGCTCGTGCACGGGTCGATCCCCGCCGGTGCGGGTGTGGTGTCGATCGACCAGGGCGCGATCCACGGCTCGCGACGGAGCTACCCGGCGACGTACACCGGACTGCTCGACCCGATCCGCAAAGCGTTCGCGAAGGCCAACGGCGTGAAGCCGGCGCTCTTCAGCGCCAACTCCGAGGGCGCCTGCCCCACCTGCAACGGCGCCGGTGTCATCTATACCGAACTGGGGTTCATGGACACCGTCGCCACCATCTGTGAGGAGTGCGAGGGGAAGCGGTTCCAGGCATCGGTGCTGGACTACCACTTCGGCGGCCGCGACATCAGCGAGGTGCTTGCCATGTCGGTTACGGAGGCCGAGGCGTTCTTCGGCGCGGGCGAGGCGCGCACGCCCGCCGCGCACGCCATCCTCGGCCGGCTCGCCGACGTCGGGCTCGGCTACCTCAGCCTTGGCCAGCCGCTTACGACGTTGTCCGGCGGGGAACGGCAGAGACTCAAGCTGGCTACTCAGATGGCCGAGAAGGGCGGCGTCTACGTCCTCGACGAGCCGACCTCCGGCCTCCACCTCGCCGACGTCGAGCAGTTGCTCGGCCTGCTCGACCGGCTCGTCGACTCCGGCAAGTCGGTCATCGTCATCTCGCACCATCAGGCGGTCATGGCGCACGCCGACTGGATCATCGACCTCGGCCCCGGCGCCGGCCACGACGGCGGCCGGATCGTCTTCGAGGGCACACCCGCCGAGCTGGTGGCGGCGCGGTCGACGCTCACCGGCGAGCATTTGGCGGCGTACGTCGGCGTCTGACCGAGGCCGCGGGCTGCCACAACCCGGCCCGTCACGTGGTCCTCCGGCGCCGACAAGCCGCACAAGTCGGTATGCCGGCGCGGATTCCGTTTGACGCGGCTCGATCACGACATTGGCGACGAAGGCCAGGCCAATGCCGCCCTCCTCCTTGATGCGGCGGAGTGCAGCGACGCCCTACCCGCTCCGGATCTCCTCGTAGCGGCCTGCTACCCGCCGCAGGAAGAACGCGTCGACGCGCGACTGCAGCCTGTCGTCGAGAGCCTCGGCCCGGCCGAACTTATGCACCATGACCGTGTAGAAGCCGGCCCGGTTCGCGCCAACGATGTCCTGCACGTAGCGGTCGCCGATCATCACCGCCTGCACCGGGTCGAGCCCCACTTGACCGAGGGCCGCCCGGTAGTAGGCTTTGAAAGGCTTGCCTCGCACGGAAGCGGGGTGGACGACGTGTTGGGCGTGGGTCCGTTCCTTGAGATCCTGCAGGCTGCGGCCCTTCGGCCGGTTCGTGGCGAGGGAGACGATCAGCGGCTGGTCTGCGAGGATCTGCGAGAGTTCGTCACTGATCTCGTGCTGTCCCCGCTCGACGATGGTGCCGTCGAGGTCGATGAAGCAGCCGCGGATGCCCATACGGTACAGGAACGGGAAGTCGATCTCGGCAACCGAGGGCGTGATGAAGTCAGGCAGGAAGGTCTGCTTGCTCGGGCGCGCCGGGTCGAGGTTGGTGCGTATCTGCACGGTCGTGTCCTCGCTCCATGGGGTCGATGGGGGCGTGCACGTCCACCAGAGGCTACCCGTTGTACGTCGCCGGCGCAAGCCGGTCGTGCCTCTGGTTGTGCCGACGCGCCGTGGCGTGCCGCCGAGGCTCACGGTTATCCGGGTGTGGTGCACGGGCACGCATGTCTGCTGAGTTGGGAGGGGTCGAATCAAGCGAAGCCGAAGAGAGGCGGGAGAAGCACGACAACGGCGCTCGCCCACAGGGCGAAGACCGGCAGGTAGCTCATCTGCCACTGCTCGAGGCGATGGAAGGCCACCCGCCCCGCGAGAAAGCGGATCGACAGCCAGGCGGCCCAGGCCAGGTTCAGCAGAAGCACCAGGTTGAGGCCGAGGGCCGCCACCCGATTGGGGGTGAATCCAAGGTCGCCGATGCGCGCAAGCATCGAGCCGAGGACCATCACGTCGAGGACCAGGGCGCAGGCGACGGCGACGAGCTGGATCGCGTCCATCAACCCGGCCCTAGCCGTCGGCTCCCGCGCCGATTGCCCGTAGAGGACGAGCGCGAGGACGACCATCAGCAAGGCGTCGAACACCACGAGTCGGTCCCGATCGAACTCACCCAGGCCCGACACCGCGTAGGTGACGGCGGAGCCCGCCAGCATCACGGCGAAGAGCGGGGTGAACACCATAGTGAGCACCGGCGCCATGTTCTCTACCACGCTCTTCTTGGCCTCCACCAGCCAGGCGGCCACGATCACCGCCCCGGCCGCACCAGACGGCAGCACCCACTCGGCCAACCGTTCCGCCAGCCCGGGCGCCACCGGCTCGAGGAGCACCCCCGTCAGGGCGACCAACACGCCGCCGCCAAGCGCGAAGAGCACGTAGTAGATGAACCACTCGCCGGTGAACCGGACGAAGTCCATCCGTCGCTCATGCGACCGCCAGGCGCCTGCCGTGTACGGATAGGCGACCGCAAACCACAATGCAACGGGGAGGTGGAGCGCCACGAGCAGTTCGGTGGACGAATCCGGTTCCCAGGGATAGACGTTGACGACCAGGGCGGCCGCGACGAACGGCGTCGCGGCCGCCAGAGCCTGGGAGATGGACAGCCGGCGTCGGAGGACGAAGTATGCGGCCAGGAATGGCAGGATGAACAGGCTCACGTTCCGGATGAACGTGGGTACCTCTTCGTCGGGGAATCCAACGGCAAGACGGGCGATCTGGATGGCGACGCCGGCGGCTACCGCCAGAGCAAGTGCTGCGACCAGACCGTTTGTTTGCTGGTCGCGCTCCGTTCGGCCCGACGGTACAAGTTGCTTCCAGAGTCGGTCGCTGTGCTCCCGGGCGAACTCCCGGGAGAGTCCGTCGATGGCGCCCATCCGCTTGACAGCTACGAGAAAGGCCTCGTCGTCGCTGAGACCCACCGCGCCCAACTCCGCCATCTGGTCGCGGAGGTGAGTCTCCAACTCGTCGACATCGGTGCCTTCGACGGCCCGCGCACGCCCGACGTATGCTCGCCACTCGGCGATTTGCGCTTCGACGGTGTTCACCTCTCAGGCCTCGGTGGCCGCCGACCGGACGTCGCACTGCCTCCAGGCATCGTTCAGGGCGCGGGTGACGGTCGTCCACTGTCGCTGTTGCTCGGTGAGGGCAGATCGGCCCTCGTCGGTGAGCGCGTAGTACTTGCGGCGGCGGGCCCGCGGCGGTGTACGCCACTCGGCGGTCACGTAGCCGAGGCGGTGGAGGCGATGCAGCAGCGGGTAGAGCATGCCGTCCGTCCACTCGAACTCCCCTCCGGAGAGCTCCCTCACCCGCTTCAGCACGGCGTAGCCGTAGCTCTCGCCCTCGGCGAGGATGGAGAGTACGAGCGGGGTCGCCGAGGCGGCCACCAAGTCCTTGTCGATGTGCACCGGTGCCTCCCTTCTGCATGGATGATTATAGTACTGCTATGCATATCAGTGCAAGGTATAAGCGGCCACCGCGGAACTGCTCGCCGATCAGAACCCTGTTCGATCCACTGGTACTGCTCCGCGTCTCGTTGGGTATAACTAAAAACGTGAGCCCGAAAAGAACGAGGGCGGCGTCGGCTGCTAGGCTGCCGGCGATTCGGCGCAACCGGAGATTCCGCCAAGATCGGCGGGCAGACTGAAAGGAGTCAGCATGCAATCCAGGTTAAACCCATACCTCAGCTTCAAGGACAACGCCCGCGAGGCGATGCAGTTCTACCAGTCGGTTTTCGGTGGCAACCTTACCGTGAGCACCTTCAGTGAGTACCATGCGTCCCAGGACCCCACCGAGGACGACAAGGTGATGCATTCCATGCTCGAGGGGGACGATGGCATCACTTTCATGGCTTCGGACACGCCCGATAGCATGCCCTACACGCCCGGAACTAATTTCAGCATGTCTCTTAGTGGTGACGATGAGGCTGGGCTGAGGGAGTACTTCGAGAAGCTGGCGGCCGGCGGCACGGTGGTCATGCCCCTGGAGCACGCCCCTTGGGGCGATACCTTCGGGATGGTCACCGACCGTTTTGGAGTCCAATGGCTTGTGAATGTCGCCGGCGCTCGCGAAGGATAGCGAGGCCGCGGCCGTCACCCCTGGCCTTATCGATGCCGCGGCCGCTATGCGACCGCGGCATCTCCACGCGTGCGCGTCGCACGCTGGCGGCGGCTGAACGTCGAGGTCACGCTGCCTCCGCCAGCCGCTTTAGGTCCGCCAGCGCCCTCGGCCACATCTCTTCGAACATCGCCTTGTACTCCTCGGCCGAATCAGACTCCACGAACACCTCGGTTCCTTCGGGGGTTTCGCGTAGGGAGTACCTCTCCACCGCCGGGGTCCATTTTCTGGCTTCGTCGCTGGTGGTGTCCTCCTGGCCGTTTGCCACGATGCCGAGGTGCTCGACCGAGACGCAGTCATAGGGTTTCACTGCTTTGACGCGGCTGACCATGCCGCCTTCCTTACCGGTCTCTGGATCCGGCCCAAGAAAGAGCATCTTGGCTCCTTCCCGCCATTCGCCCTTGTAGTAGGAACCCGGCATGAACGCCTTGGTCCATTCTCGATACGTCTGGTCATCGAGCATCGTGTGCCAGACCTTTTCCCTGGGGGCGTCGATAACGATGGAGAATTCCAGCTTTTCCATGACTGCCTCCTGGCTCGTAGTCTCTCTATTACTTATCCCCTCGCCGTTCGCTGAACGAACGGGAGCGATTCGCTCCGACACTGCCACCGGTCGTGCCGGATGAATCTCGCTGATCGGCTTCCGCCTTTTCTTGATCGCGGAAGGCGGTCCTGTACTCGGTGTTGGTCGATAAGTACTGTCCAGGGCCTTGTGTGTGGATGGCGCCGGGGAGCGGGAGTACTTCCAACCTCAAGCAAGTCTGGACGCTCTGTAGGTCTTCCATCCTGAGGCCGCACAAAAGACGATGATTCCAACCATGGCAACCACCGGCGCCGGAGAATCGGGGTTCCACAGTGGGACGGACGCCCCGATCACCCCGGCCACACCAAGTACCACGCTGCTCCAGCCAATCCCCTTGCCGAACTTCGGATTCTTGATCATTGCCGTCCCGAGGCAGATGACCCCGATCGTTGCCAGGATGAGTCCCGCAGTCAACAGAGCGTCGAACACCGCGTAGGCCGCCTTCCACAGTTCCAGCGCGGCCTCGTTGCTGATTGTCGCCCCCGGAGCGTGCACGAGGTCGGAGACCGCGAGCGTGGTGATGTGCGGGAGCGCTCCGGCGGCAAGGACGACGAGTCCGACAATAGCGAGAGTGCTACCGAACAACGCCGGCGCGAGACGCTCTTCTCGAAGGGCACGATACAGCGCCAGGAAGAACGGGATCCACAGGATCATGACCGCAAGGTACAGACCGTCTTCGAACGTGCGGGCGACCCGTATTCCAGGAAAGTCCATCGGCTCGTGTGGATCCGATCCAACGAAGACGCCGACGATGACAAAGACGATGACAAGGACGATGCTTCCGGCCATTCCGCCGATGCCGCCCCACTTCAAGACGCCTCTTTCTTGTTCGACATGCTGCGATAGCTCCATCATCTGCCTCCGTCGCTGAGGGATTTCTCCTGGTGCAATAGTAAAGGTTGCGGCCGGGTCACTGGGCCGGCCGGGGGCAGGGTTGTGCACCTAGCCATTTGGCCGGGCTCTGGAGACGTCGCGGAACTATGACGCCAGGTCTTAAGTAGAGGGCGCCGCATGATGCATTGACGCCAGGGCGGGCCCCGCCCCACCCTATCGGCCAGAGCGCCTGGTTGGTTTGTGGCACTTCCTTGGGGGAATCTACTTTAGATTGACCGCTACCCGAGAATCCGCCGGTCGAGGCGGCGATTGTGAGGTTCTGATGTATGCACGAGTTCCAACGTTCATCAACTTCAGCGCCGAGAACATTGACGCAGCGATCCGCCATTTTGAAGATGTGACTGTGCCTCACCTACGCAAGCTTCCCGGGTTCAAAGGGGCAACACTGCTCGTGAGCCGAGAAAAGGGAATGTCCCGAGCAATCGTCTACTGGGACAGTCGCGAGACTCTCGACTCGTCTTTTGAACTAACGAAGGGTCTCCGGGCAGATTACACAGAGAAGTTCGGTGCGGAACTTGCGTCCCTTGAGGAATTCGAGGTGGCCGTGCAGGTCTAGACCAGCGCTAGGCTCACTACGGCTCCCGTCTCTCCTCTTCAGCGGTCTGAGCGCGCTAACCCTCTGGCCGCGTCATCTGACGCTCTCTGAACTCGGCCGTTACCACCTCCGGCTCGTCGCGGTATCGCCGCGCCAACTCTCGTCCCCGGGCGGATACCTCAAGATACGTGTCGCTCCAGAGAACGATCGCGAGCACGACCGGCATAAGGTCGAGGCCCTTGTCGGTGAGCGCGTACACGCGTCGCGACCGGCCCACCACTGCTCTCTTCTCAAGGATCCCGGCCGAAGTGAGGATGTCTAAACGATCGGTCAGAATGTTGGTGGCGATGCCCTCGGCTGAGGTCAGGAAATCACTGAATGTCGAGGGGCCATAGAGCAACACGTCCCGCACCACCAGGAGCGTCCACCTATCACCGAACAGCTCCAGAGCGAGGTTGACAGGGCAACTCGATCGATTCTTTCGTGACTTCATGACGGCAATTGTGCCCCAATCACTTGCAAGTTGCAAGTAGAGCTAGTACCTTGCAATTCGCAAGTAGTTCTGAGCGCGGAGTGCTCGCGGCTGAGAAGGACGCGCGGAAGGAGTGGGGCAGTGAGCGGAGAATTACGCGGCGCCATAATGGGCTTGGGGGCCGATGACGTCGGTTTTGCGAAGATAGATGACTACCAAAGCCCGGCTTCTGCGTTGGTCGAGTCCCTGCTCCCCGGTGCTCGGTCCCTGATCGTGCTCGCCTTCCGCGAGTTCTCTGCGGTAGATAGCCCCAGCCCCCAGATGGCTATGAACGGGCGCCTAGACGTTATGGAGTACGCCCGTTCGGTCGGCTACCGACTCACGCGACACCTCGAGGCAGACCTCCATGCCTGGGCACTCACCGTCCCTGTCTCGTATCCCATGGACTTCAGCGACCCGGACAAGTCGGGCGTCGCCGAACTTTCGCTGCGACACGCGGCGGTGGCGGCCGGCCTGGGGGCCTTCGGCCGACACAATCTGGTGGTCCATCCCCGCTTCGGGACGAGGGTTATCTTCACGGCGGTGCTCACCGACCTGGAACTCCCTTCGGATCCGCCCGTCGAAGCGAATCCCTGCACCGGCTGCGGTCTGTGTGTGGAGGCCTGCCCGTCCGGGGCTCTGGATGAGGCGGGCAAGACTCATCTGGCCAAATGTCTGGGCACCAGTCAGCCGCACGGGGCGCGCGGCAGCATCGCCTTCTGGTCGCGCTTCGGTGTGGCCGGCACCGAGGAGCGCAACACCATGCTCCGCAGTCCAGAGTACCTCAGCCTCTACCAGGCAGGATTCATCGGCCAGCAGTATTTCTGCTTCCGTTGCCTGGCTGCCTGCCCGGTCGGCCGCGGCTAATGTCATTATCCGGCGCTTGCGGCGCCGGGAAGGAGGGATCGTGAGTTCATCGGTGCTTCTGGCTTGCGAGATACTCGAAGACGAGTTGCTGCTGGCCCTCGAGCGGACCTTGCCCGTCGACCGGCGGCCCCCCCTCGTGTGGGTGGAGAGCGGCCTGCATGCAAAGCCCGAAGATCTGCAGCGAGCCTTGCAGAGCCTCATCGACCAGCTGGACGAGGGAAGGGTCTCCGGGCAGCCCGTGGCACTGGAGGGAGTGCGACCCGGCCCGGGACCGGCGGACGATCGCCGGGAGGTGGTGCTGGTGCCGCCTGTGGACCACGTGCTGCTGGCGTTCGGCTACTGCGGCAACGGGTTGCAGGGATTGATCGCGCGGCACCTCACGCTCGTCTTCCCCCGCGTCGACGACTGCGTCTCGCTGTTCCTCAATTGCGGCTGCAGCCGGGAGGAGATCGTTCGCGACGGTCGCTCCTTCTACCTTACCAAGGGCTGGCTCTGCCACGATAATCCGGTGGACCGGGACTTCGACATCTGGGTCGAGCGTTTCGGAGAGGAGCGCGCCCGCCGTCTGCGCAAGGCGATGGTGCGTTCCTACGAGCACGTCAAGATGATCGACACCGGGGCCTACAAGATGGTCGACTGGACGCCGCGCAGCCAGGCGTGGGCCAGGAACCTGGAGCTTGAGCACGGGACGGTTCCCGGATCCATCCAGCTGCTGGAGCGAATGCTCAGTGGTCCGTGGGATAGCGAGATAGTCGTCGTATCACCCGGGGAGCCGATCGGCATCCGACATCTGTTCGAGGTCGTGTGACGGCTGTGGGGCACAGCCCTGCACGAGTTCGGCCTTCGCCAATCCCCCATTTCGAGGCGGAGAGGGAGGGATTCGAACCCCCGGTACCTCTTGCGAGGCACAACGGTTTTCGAGTCCGGATTTGTGCCGTTTTGCGGAAGTCGCTCGAGGACGTTTTCCCTTCCATGAGAAGATCTCTATGAGCTCTTGGTGAGCTCCGTGCACGTTGGGGCCCGACGGACCCTGGTGCTGCAGGCTGCAAACGGGGCTTGCACCGGACACTCCAATGTCCGGGTGGCCAAGGGAAAACGCGCAGTCACCGGGATGGGCTCGTATCTTCCTCGGGAGCTTGCTCTGCTTGGTGTACCGTTGCTCCGCGGCATCGTCCTCCGGTCCGTTGTCCTTGTCGGCTCAGGCCATCGAGGGGGGCGAGTGCTCTTGTCTTTCTGAGTTCCTCAAGGGTTCGTAGATCTCGCCGGTTGCCCAGAGACGCAAGAGGAGCACCGAGAGCTTATGGGGCCACCGCCAACGGGGCCAGGCGCTTGCCGCGCGATCCTCCCCGGGCAGCGAGGCCCAGACCCCAACGCCTGAGATCGGTGTCCGGTCCGAAGGGTCCGAGGATATAGTGGGCCGCGCTCACGAGCAGAGCCGAAGCATCTCGTCCCCGGCTTTGGTGATGTGGAGCTGAGGGACAAGATCCCCGGAATCGGCCTGGCGAGGACGCAGGCCGAGATAGGAACCAACCGCGCGGGGATCGGGGAAGCGAGCCGGGTCTTCCAGGGTAAGGACGTACGTAAGCGCAGTGAGCGCCCCCACTCCGGGGACTTGACAAAGAAGAGCGGTCTCCGGGTAGCGCTTCTTGGACAGCTCCTCGATGCTCCGGTCATAGCTACGGATCTGGGCGTCCAGGTTCGCGATCACCTCCAGGAGGGGAGCGAGGGCCGACTCGGTATCCGCGGGGATCTCCGGGAGCGCTTTCCGGGCGAAGCTCACGCTGGAGCGCTTGATCAGGTGGCCGCCAACCGACTTCACCGCGCCGCGCACGTGATTCACGAGTCGGGCGCGGGCCCGCACCAGGACATCGCGGCTGCGGATGAGGGCGAGATCGGCCTGGGTGGTGGCTTGGCGGTGCCGGAAGGGGGCGAGGAGGGCGGGATCGAGGCGCCCGATGCGGGCCAAGTACTCGGCGTCCACTCGGTCGTTCTTGGAATCGTTCTGGTAGATGAGGCCCACTATGCGTACCGCCGGCATGCAGGCAAAGCGGCGGCGGAAGGCCAGCGGGGTAGTTCACAGTCGGGCTTCCTCAAGGACCTCGCCGCCCGAATCGAGGACGCAGACCTGCGTGTACTTGTCTCTCAAGTCCAGACCCACCGTGACCTTGCCCTCGCAGACAGGGGTGGTAGCATTTTCCATGGCCAGCCTCCTTTGCATTAGACGCAATAGCCCGTCATTCTTGAGTTGGGGATCTTACGGTACCCCGCGGAGGCTGGTCTTCTCATCCCATCTGCAAAATCGACATATGGAGGTCGCGGCCGGTCGTGAGTCGGCGTGGCCGTGGCTGCAGTAGGCGGCCCCCGAGGAGGCCTGTTCGAGGGGATCGGACGGGGTCGCCGACGAGGGTGTCGGCGGGGGCTACGTGCCGGCGGAGAGACCCACCCTCATCATGTCCAGCAGCGCCTGCATGACCGACCAGGCGTACTGACGGAACTGGTCGTCGTCGAGTCCGGAGTACGCGGTGCCGGGCCGCTGGTGGAGCAACGCGTCGACGCCCAAGGAGTACGGAATCTCACAGGCGGCTTCGAGATCCTGAGAAGCGCGCCGGAACCAGGATCGTCGCGTGGTGGCCAGGGTCTTGAACTCCTCCCCGATCCATCGATGCCAATCACGGAACGCGTCCATGACGTAGAAGATGTAGTAGAGGTCCTTCTCCCTCTTTGGCGAGTCGGTCCGCTTCGAGCGCGACAGGGCCTTCTGCAGAATGAAGGCCGCCGGCGTCGGCACCCGCACCGACCCTTCCATCTCCTCAGCGGTAAGCGCGTCGAGGGGCAATCGCCAGGTGTGCTCGAGTAGCAGCTCAACGTAGCGAAGCTCCTGAGCGGTCAGGCCATGTTGCACGGAGCGCGCCCCCGGGTCGGCACCTCGAGCGGCCGTGATGAACTCGATCTCAACCTCGCCGCCGGCGTGTGGCGCTAGGTAAACGGTGACCGGAGGAGTCCCCAGCGAGCGAAACTCGCAGGTGAAGTCCGCCTCGGCCAGCAGTTGGTCGATGGTCTTGTCACGCTCAGGGATCTCCCGGGGCACCGCGAGGTCGAGGTCCCGTGTCTTGAGTCCCACCGCCTCCTCGGAGGGCGGTAGATACGCAGCGAAGAGGTACGGCACCCAGCCGCCGGCGATGACGATGTCGGCGAGGTACGGCCGGAGGACCTCCAGCGCGATACGCAGCGTCGGATCGAGCGTCATCTACCTGCGCTCGCCGTTTCGATCTTCGGCATCAAGCGGTGCTCCAGTATGTGCTCCGCTTGTTCTCGTCCCCGCTGGGCGTAGTCGTAGAGGTCGAGGTAGAGCTGCAGGTCCGAGACGACCGGAAGACCGGTGGCCTCCTGCATGTCGAAGAATGCAGACACGCGGTGGTAGGGCACGCTGAAACGGAGGTTGGCACCCCGGTCGACCTCGCGGGCGTCAAGCCGGCCTGCGAGTTGTGCCGCCGCTTGGAGGTCGTGGACGTAGACGTCGACCACGTCGAAGTCGGCGTACGGTGCGACCAGGCTGGCTCCAGCCTGCAGCGTGAGCGCATAGTCCTTGTTGAGTGACGCCTGGCGCAGTGCGTCGATCACCGCCTGGGCACGGGTCGCGGGCACGAAGTAGCCTCGTTGCTCGGTCCAGTGCCTGCGGTAGGCGCGCACCCAGTCCTGCAGCAACTCCCGCGCATTCAGTAGTGAGAGGCCTCCGTCCCGCCGGCCGACGTAGCTGCGTTCTTCAAGCTCGTGCACAACCTTGGATACGTAGCCGGGGCTCAAGCCCGTCTGCTCAGCGATGGCGCGTACTCCCTTTCTCGGCCCCGAGGCGACCAGTGCGCGGAGTACGAGCGACGCCTTGTCTGCGAAGGGATCCTGTCGATGTCGCTGCTCCGGAAACGGATTGGGGAACCCGCGGCGATCGACATGCACGTTATCGGCGACTATCCAAGCGTTCCCCGCGAGATCGAAGAAGGGCACCCCGCTCTCGCGAAGGAACTCCTGCCGAGCAGGGCTGAGGAACCGGCACGCCAGGACCAACAGGGCGCCGGGATGATCCTCTTGGCGCCTGCGAATCAGCTCCGCCGCTTCTTTCAGCCTCGCGTCACTGCCCAGCTGCTTGAACTCGATGAGGAGGCGGAGGGCCTCGTTGCCGAGGCTTACCCGTGCCTCGCAATCATGACGCTCGCCGCGCGGGGCGTTGCAGTGCTGCATGTCGGTGGCGCCTCGGGGGAACAGCTCCGCTACGGCCGCTCGAAGCGTCTCACTATCTGGCCTTGACTCTGGCACTGTCGCCTCAAGGGTGGTCGTTTCCCATATGGGAAACATCATATATCTGGGAAACATCAAAGACCACAGGAACCTGCGGAATAGCGCTCCGTGTGTATGCGAAGCGACATTACCCAGGGTAGCGACACGACCGTAGGCCTATCGCCACATCTCCATTCGCAGCCCGCGACTGTCTGCGCTCTGAGGGGGCCGCTGCCCTTCTTCGTGGCTTCGGCCACGAAGCTCACCACCGGGATGCCCATAGAGGAGATGAGGTTGTCGGCGAGACTACCGGCTTCGAACCAGGGGGCTCCCTTCCTGCGCGGGGGTGACGTTCGGCCGCGACTGCGTCCAGGAGTGGGCGTAGACGATGTCGAAGCTGGGGAAGCCCACGTGGTGCCGTTCTACGAGTTGCCGCCGCAGCGCGAAGAGGGCGGTCTCGGGACCGCGCAGGCTGGGGAGGCTGAAGTCCACCTCGGCGTAGACGGCCTCGGGCTCTGCTTTGGTCGGCCGCTCGCGTAACTCACGGCGCAGGCGGCTCTTACCGATGCCGCCGATGCCGTAGTAGACGAGGACCTTGGGCTGGGAGCGGTCACGGCGCTCGAGGGCGGCCTCGACCGCGTCGACGTGCGCCTCGCGGTCCACGAACAGGCGGGGCAGGGGCTCCCGGCCGCCTGTCTTGCCGCCGCTGCGTCGGAACCTGGGCTCGATCGGCACCGGTCACCCCCTTTGCCGGCGCACCTGGCGGGACGAGACCTGATGCTGGCGGAAGGGGGCGGCTTTGTCAACTGCCAGCGCGGCGGGTGCGGAAGTTCAGCGGGGGACGCCGCGGCCCGTTTGAGTTTCGGCGGGCTCCGTGGATCTACTCCTCGAGGATTCCGGCCTGGATCCGGCCGAACACCTCGCGGGCGATGTCGAGCGCCTCGCGAGCCTCCTCGGGAGACAGGCCTTCGGGCACTCCCGGGTAGCGGAACCTCCACGCATACTCGGTGAGCTCCCCTACTCGAGCAAGGAGCGGTTCGAGCGATGGTTCGATGGCGACGCACTCCGCCCCAAGGCCGACGAGGTCGTGCGTCTTGCGGACCCGGTGATCGTGCAGTGCCAGCAGGGCCTTGAGTGACTTCTCGGCCGCCTGCTGAGCGTGGAACGCGGCGTCCTCTGACAGGGGTGGGTCGGTGGCTAGGTCCACGTCTCCCGCGCGCAGGTCCTGCGCGGCCTTGGCGAGCCACGCTCGGGCCTCATCGATACGGGCATCAGGCGGCATGCAGCAGGCGGCCCTCTCGCATGATGGTGCCGGGGAGTGAACTGCGGAGGTGGCTTGAGCGCGCGAACTCGCTTTCGGTCCACACGAGAATGTCGCCGGCAGACGGAAGTCCCCAGAGTACGCGGTAGGCGAGACGTCCCCGCCTCCGCTCAGGGGATGACGAATCGGGGACTACCAGCATGATGTCGTAGTCGCTATCGGGTCCGAAGTCGCCGCGGGCGCGTGAGCCGAACAGGTACACCCTGAGCGGTTCGTAGGCGTCGATGAGGCGGCGCACGATCTCTGCGAGAAGTTCGTCATGTCCGAGAGTGGTGGTGTCGATTTCCTCGGGGGGCATCGTCAGACCTTCCGCTCGAGGGCCCATGGAATCTCACTATACTCCCGCCTTCGGGATCGCCCAAATGAGGCGGTGAATCGGACGGAGCGCGCCCGGGCCTGTAAGAGCGTACATGGGCGCGTTGACAGAACCGGCACCAAGGCAGTCAGCCGCCAGAGTCGGCCTGAGATGGGGACGGCGCCAATGCGAATGGTGACGTATCGGATCGGCTGTGGGAGATCCGTTTTTCCTCTGCTCGGAACCCCGCCTTGCGTTCTTTCACTGGCCCACGCGAAACCGGTTGGCACTAGTCCCGCGTTCAAAACCGGTTCAGCGCCGTTTGCCCACAGAAGTCCAAAATCGGCCTTCACGCGGCGCGTCTTTACAAACGTGGCTGCAGTTGTGGCTGCAGTAGCGCCTATCTCGAGGCTGACGAAATAAATCGCCTTCAGAAAATGCATATTCCGAGCCAACCCGGCCACCCATTCCGATTGAAAGCGGCCACCCCTTCCGAGGCAAAGCGGCCACCCGTTCCGAGCCGAAGGCGACCACTTTGTGGCCCCCCGTCGGAATAGGTGGCCGGATTCCGTCGGAATGAGAACCAGGGAGCCTCATCTCCCCGCATTTCCCCTCGTCTTGCCATGATTTGCAGGTAAAAGATTATCAGACAGGGGCGCGAAGAGATAGCCCAGCAAGGGCAGAGAGGGCACATATGCGTCTACGTTTTTCAACAGCCTCCCAGTGTCCCGAGTTGGAAGTTAATAGGAATAGACATGTCCATGGCGAACCCTCTCCGCAGATGCGAGGATGGGAGGCGCCATGGGACGTATCGGACGACCGACACCGGATATCGTGCTGTCTGACGTGGAGAAGGAGACCCTGGA
>Ga0172371_10004499_pt1 | contig 21040 bp, 20 predicted proteins | sample Lak12m_FD_114543 | JGI IMG/M metagenome (GOLD analysis project Ga0172371, IMG submission 114543) | Freshwater microbial communities from Kabuno Bay, South-Kivu, Congo - kab_022012_12m | ecosystem: Environmental > Aquatic > Freshwater > Lake | place: Democratic Republic of the Congo: South-Kivu... | reverse complement strand
GGATTATAGCTGCCTAAAATTTCGATAAATTTCCCTTGCACCGGATTAGTTTTTTCAGTTAAAACTACCCGATAAGCGGGCTGATTCTTTTTACCGATTCTAGTTAATCTGATTACTAACATAGTTTCTATAACTTATTTTTTACTATTAAAAGATATATGAAATACTATAAAATGTCAAACAGTAATAATGCAAAATGCAAATCTCAAAATGAAAAATGACAATGAAAAATTAAAAGTTTTTTAAATCTATCCCGTTTTACGGGATACTACAATTTTACATTTTGATATTTAAATTTTTAATTATTTTCCGTTCCACCCCTTCGTTTTCAGTCCCGCTTCAGCTGCTTTCTGCTGCGCCTCTTGCTTGGAAACACCTTCGCCTTCAGCCACTTTTTCATCATCTAAATATACCCCGACCTTAAAATGCTTGGCGTGGTCCGGTCCCCACTCGTCTATCACCTCATAGCTTGGTGTTACGCCCACGCGCTCCTGCGCTTCTTCCTGAAACATACTTTTGGCATCACGATACGCTCCTTCTTTCAAGATTTGCGGCAAATGGGTTAAAACATTTTCTTTGATAAAATCGGCGGCTTTTTCTATCCCCTGGTCAAGAAAGATCGATCCGATCAGCGCCTCCATTGCGTTAGCTAAAATATATTGCCGGGCCCGGCCGGTATCTTTAGCTTCGCCGCGGCTCAGCAGCAAAAAATCGTTTAGCCCGATCTGCTCAGCTACTTCCGCCAATTTCTTAGCGTTAACCAGCGCGGCCCGCCAATTAGTCAGCTCCCCTTCGGGGTTAGGATAATTTTCATATAGGTACCGGGTAACAATAAGCTCCAGCACCGCGTCTCCCAAAAATTCCATCCGCTCATTATGTTCTAAACGAAAACCGGGATTCTCGTTCAAAAAAGAACGATGGACTAAAGCTTGTTGCAATAAATCTTTATTTTTAAAAACAACGCCGATGCGTTCTTCCAGCTTGGATAATTCTTTCATCAAAAATATAAAATGCAAATCTCAAAATGAAAAATGACAATGAAAAATTAAAAGTTTTTTAAATCTATCCCGTTTTACGGGATACTACAATTTTACATTTTGATATTTAAATTTTTAATTATTTATTATTCATCTTTTTGCGGTTCGCCGATTTCCCGGTAAATCGTTCCCAAAACACCATTGACGAATTTACCAGAACTTTCACCGCTAAAGCCTTTGGCTAATTCAATTGCTTCATTAATCGCTACTTTTGGCGGCACTTCCCCCCGATTACCAAATAGCAGCTCATAAAGGCCCAACCTTAAAATATTGCGGTCGATTATGGTAATCTGCTCCAGTGGCCATTCCGGCGCCGATTTCTCGATAATTTTATCCAGTTTCTCCAGGTTTTTAACTACGCCGTTGACCAGCTGCCAAATAAAATCCGTCCCGTCCATTCCCGGCCCGAATTCCTGAATATTTTTTTCTACCGCTTCTTTCAATCGCGCCTCGTCGTGACCCCAAAAATCCCACTCATAGAGCGACTGCATAGCGATGGAACGGGATAAATGTCGATTAGCCATAAATTAAATTTTTAATTTCCAGTTTAAAAAATTATTTATGCTCTTCGTGTTCGTGTTTATGCTCGTGGCCGGCTTCTGCTTCCTGCGCATCCAGCTCTTTTTTGCGTTTTTTCTGTTCCCGCTTGGTCAATTTTTTCATCACATCAATAATCTCCCGATTTTTATAAGTTCCGCAATTTTTGCAAGCTTGATGCGGCAAAATCGGCTGGCCGCATTTTAAACACTTGGCTACCCCCAGGCTTTTTAGTGCTTGATGAGAACGCTGCCTATTTCTTTTTGATTTTGTGTGTCTTTGTCTTGGTACTGGCATAAATTTAATGCAAAATGTAAAAATCAAAATTCAAAATGACAATGCAAAATTTAAAATTTATTGATCCATCCCGCCCGCTTCGACGAGTCAAAGACGAGGCGAGCGAAGCGGGATACCACAATTTTACATTTTGAGATTTACACTTTTAATTATTTTGTAAATGGGATCAGTCCCATATTGTCTAAATAAACTTTTGCGGCTTCATTGGCCGGCTCAATGTCTAAAACACTTTGCCAAGCGCGCCGCGCTTCTGAAAAATCGCTTTCTTGGTAATATATCTTGCCAAGGATCAGGTAAGCATCAAGGTATTTTGAATCCAGCTTCAAGGCCTCGCGCAAACTATTTTTTGCGCTCGTCATATCTTCTCCGGCGGCTTGAAGTGAAGCGATCGCGAGCCAAATCTTTTTGTTCTTTGAGTAGCGCTTTAGAGCTTGCTCAAAAAATTTAATGGCTAAATCATCGGCGCCAACGGTCTGGAAAAATGATCCAAAGCGCAATAATTCACTGAAATCTTTGCTCAAAAGAGAATTGTCGATATCGATCGGCCATTTGCCGTCGGCTGCTCCGTATCGCTGGATAAGCGGCTGGTTTTTATCTGAATCCTTAAGCCAAATCGCTATCGAAGAATTAAGATAGACCATCTTCCAGCTTTTATCTTGGGATATTTGCTGAACAAATTTTATTCCCCACGGCGTCCCGTCCGTATGGGCAAAAAAGATGTAATCAAATTTATATGCCTCGTCGGCGTATTTACGCCAAACTTCAGCGTTCTCCTGCATCGGAATATAAATTGACTGCCAAAATTTTTCCGAATAAGCTTCCGGCCGACCATCGGTAAACACCTTCTGGTCCGGATACAGACGCCAGATCAAATAACTGCCGATGTCAAAATTATTAAACATTCGGCCGCTAATTTTATTCTCTTTTAAAAAATCAACCGCCGCTCCTGCCTCGCCGGGCACCGCTAGTCCAAAACGCTCCGATTTGGTCATTTCTAAGTAGTAGCGGTTGGAAACGACGGAATAAATGCTCGCAGTTAAAGTAACAAAAATTGCGATAATGGTCAAGGCGCGAAGCAATCTTCTTAGCCAAAAATTTTCCCATTTAACAAGAAAACGCCCGAAGCTTTCCCGGGCGGAAGAAAAATTGTCTATCAAAACCAGCGGCAAAAATAAACCTAAGATCGGAAAATTACGGATAGCCGACCAGGCAAATCCCAAAAAAACGATTGACCCCAAAAAATAAAAAACTCTGCTTTTTCGCCAATTCAATAAAAAAGAGCCGATGAGAGCGAAAATCGCGACTTTAAAAAAAATAATCGTCGGATTAAACATCAGCTTCTCCAGAAAAAACGGCGACTGATTCTCAACTATCGTATAACCATAATTGCCGAAAATGAACAACGGATAGATTGCCCCGCGCCAAGTATTGGGATTGACCAAGGCAACCAGACCAAGCAGTATCCCCAAAAAAATTACCTGCACCAAATACTTATCAAATTTTTTATCCCGCGCCAGCAAATAGACGGTCTTCCGCCGCTCCCAGAGCCGATCTAAAAAGAACAAAAATATCAAGACCCAGCCAAAGCAAAAAGAGATATGGAAGTTAACCCACAGCAGTTGCAGCGGCAGAAGCAGCCAGAAAGACCAGTTAATTTTTTCTTTGTTCTTCTCAAGAATAAAAATAAATAAAGAAAAGAAGAAGAAACCGAAAACTTCCGGACGCACGTCAGTCCGCTCAATTAAAAGTCCCAAGCTTAAAATAGCTGCCAACAAAGAAAAAACAAAATATTTTCGCCGGTAAGCCAAAGAAAAGATCAAGATAAAGCTAACCAAAAAAATTGCCGCGTTAAAAACGATCAAGCCCGAAACGCCTATTTTCAGATAAAGCAGATAATAAGTAACTTCGCTCAGCCAATGATGATTAATAAAAAATTGGTCCGGTTCGGTATAAGAAAAAAGATTGGTCTTGGGGACTTGTTTTGTTTCCCAAATTATCTGGCCAACTTTCAGGTGGCGGCCTAAGTCCTGATTAATCGCTGTTGCACTGTGGAGCAAGAATACCGCCAAGGAGACAAAAACCAACAAAACTACCAAACAACGGCCAATAAAGCTCCAACCAAACTCTTTTTTCAGGTAAAGCCAAAAAGCCGCTAAAAGAAACTTGGTGATCTTAAACCAAGCAATCCGCTTTTTTTCCGGTTCGGACTCTTGACTGGCCGGCAAAACAGCTGGTTTTGCTTCCGCTTCTTTTTGCTGTTTTTTATTTTTCTTTTTATTCTTTTTCCACCAACTCATAAGTTCATTATATCATCCCGCTGGCGCCTAATCATCCACAATGCCGATGATAAAATGGCGCAAAAGATAAGCGATGAATAGGACAGGCGCCCTGCTTTTTAATTGCTACCAGATGCTCTTTTGTTCCGTAGCCTCGATGCCTGTCAAAACCATATTCCGGATATTTTCGGCTATATTTGGCCATCAGCCGGTCGCGCATTACTTTAGCGATAATGGAAGCGGCGGCGCAGGACCAAATTTTTTCATCGCCGCGCGTTACGGCTTTCTGGCTGATATTTAAATCTTCCAATAAAAAATTACCGTCCAGCAACAGATACTCCGCTTGCCCGCCTTTTTTTTCCAAGTCAACCAAGGCTCGTTTCATCGCCAGTTTTGTCGCTTCTAAAATATTTATCCGGTCGATAATTTTTTCTGAAACCAAACCTACTCCCCACTTAAGACCGGGGCAGCCAGTTAAAAACGCATACCATTGCTCTCGCTGCTTGGGGCTGAACTTCTTTGAGTCTTTTATGTTTTGAATTTTACATTTATGATCTTGTGGCTGTTTGGAGTTTAAGGACTCAAATTCGGGGCTTAAAATAACCGCGGCGGCGCAAACCGGCCCGGCCAGCGGTCCGCGGCCAACCTCGTCAAGCCCCGCAACATGGCGGCAACCCTGTTGCCATAATTTTTTTTCTGCCTCAAAATTCATAACTTTACCGCTAATGTAATCTTAACACAAAAATCTCTTGCTAGGCTCTCCCGCATCATCTATAATAGTCTATATGATCGAGAACAAGTTAGGCCTTAATTGGTCGGCCGCGGAAAAAGCCTTGGCCGAAGGGACTTTTTCTGGCTACAAAATCGGTATTTTAGAAACCGAGAAGCTTTTTAATGAACTTCTGAAAAACAAACAGATACCGGGTAATTCAGTTGAACGGAAGATAAAATACATCCATCGCTTTTTAAGCTTGCCCGATAAATTGGACTACAGCAGCAATATCTGCGAAAGAATCATCAGCGAACCTCATTTTGAAATATCCAGAGAAGAAACTAAACAGATAATTTCCGGCTATTGGCAGGCAATGCTCGACATTGAAGAAGCGGTTGAGTCCTTAAGCCTCTGGGAAAAAATATCCATGAGACTCAAACACGTCTTGACGATTTCTTTTAAAAATACCCGCTACATATTTTTAGCGGTCCTGGCGGCCTCCGCCATTATCTGGTTTCTGGCCGAAACAGTTATCGGCAAAAAAATCGCCGGAATTATCATTACCGCCAACCACTTTTTTATTTTTAAATTTCTCTTTTGGACGGCTATTACCCTGGTCACATTATTTGCCCTGGGCGGAATACTATATTTTATAACCCGAAGAAAAAAACGATTCTAACCAACAATGAAGTTTACACATTTGCATGTTCACTCCCACTATTCGCTTCTTGACGGTCTTCCCAAAATTGACGACCTGCTTGATCGCGCTCTGGAATTAGGCATGGATTCTTTGGCGTTGACCGACCACGGTTCGCTTTATGGCGCCGTAGAATTTTATAAAAAAGCAAAAGCAAAAAAAATAAAACCCATCATCGGTTCGGAAATGTACGTGGCGCCGGAAAGGCGGCAGGACAAACGCCCAAGGATAGACGACAAGAACTACCACCTCATTCTCTTGGTAAAAAATAAAACCGGATATCAAAATCTGGTTTTTTTGACGACCAAAGCCTGGCTTGAAGGTTTTTACTATAAACCGCGAGTTGACAAGGAACTTTTAAAAGAACACAGCGAAGGCTTGATCGCCTGCTCGGCGTGCCTGGCCGGTGAGATTCCCCAGGCAATTATCCATGGCGACATCAAAAAAGCCGAAAAACTAGCCCTGGAATACCAAGAAATTTTTGGGGCGGGCAATTTTTTCCTGGAACTGCAAAATCATCCCCACCTGCCAGAACAGCAAAAGACTAACGCCGAATTAATAAAAATTTCTAAAAAGTTTCAAATCCCTCTGGTCGCCACCAACGACATCCACTATTTGCGAAGCGAAGACAATAACGCCCAAGATATTTTAATGCTGGTCAATACCGGCGCTGACATTGATGACCCGGAGAGACTCACGATGAGAGATAACGATTTCTCGATGCGACCACCCAAAGATATGATCGGCTACTTTGAATCGGTTCCCGAGGCAATTACTAATACGCAAAAAATAGTCGAAGCCTGCCACTTTGAGTTTGAGCTTGGCAAATATCAGTTGCCGCATTTTGAAGTGCCGGGCGGACAAACAGCCGAAGAACATTTAAAAACTTTAAGCTACCAGGGCATCGGTAAAAAATATCCGGGCCAGACCAGCAAAGAATTGCTCGACCGCCTGGAATACGAACTTGGCATTATCGGCAAAACCGGCTTTGCCCCCTATTTTTTAATCGTCCACGATTTTGTCAGCTGGGCAAAAAATAACGGAATCGTCGTCGGCCCGGGACGCGGTTCGGCCGCTGGTTCGATTGTCGCCTATCTTTTGGACATCACCGAAATTGACCCCCTAAAATACAATCTGATCTTTGAGCGATTTTTAAATCCGGAAAGGATTTCCATGCCCGATATCGATATGGATTTTGCCGACGACCGCCGCGACGAAGTCATAAATTATGTCCGGCAAAAATATGGCGATGACCACGTCGCGCAAATCATTACCTTTGGAACAATGGCGGCCCGAGCCGCTATCCGAGACACCGGCCGAGCAATGGGCTATGCCTACTTGCTTTGCGACCAGGTTGCCAAGACTATTCCCCAGGGTCTGACGCTGGCAAAATCGCTTGAGGAGTCAGCCGAGTTCCGCCAAATGTACGATTCTGATGAACAAATAAAAAAACTTATCGACACAGCGATAAAATTGGAAGGCGTAGCTCGCCACGCTTCAACGCACGCCGCCGGCGTGGTTATCACCAAAGACCCGTTAAATAAAATCGTGCCTCTGCAGCGTCCAACCCAAGAAAACGGCGGCATCATTACCCAATATGAAATGCACGCTATCGAAGACCTGGGTCTTTTAAAAATGGACTTTTTGGGGCTGAAAACTTTAACTCAAATTCAAAACGCCATAAAAATTATTGAAAATACTAAAAATATAAAAATTGACATCGCCACCCTGCCGCTGGATGACTCGGCCACGTTTAAATTATTGCAAGAAGCAAAGACCACCGGTGTTTTCCAGTTGGAATCGGGCGGGATGAAAAGAAATCTCAAAGAATTAAAACCGACGGTGTTTGAAGACATTATCGCCATGGTCGCGCTTTACCGGCCCGGTCCGATGGATCTTATTCCGGACTTTATCGCCCGCAAGCACGGCCACAAAAAAATCGAGTATATCCACCCGGAGCTGGAACCGATTATCGGTAACACCTACGGCATTATCGTCTACCAAGAACAAGTCATGGCCATTGCCAGCCGTTTGGCCGGTTTTACCCTGCCGGAAGCCGACACCCTGCGAAAAGCCATGGGCAAAAAAATTCAAAAACTGATGGACGAACAGCGGGAAAAATTGATTCAGGGAATGATGCGCAACAATATCGCCGCCGGCACGGCCCAACAGATCTGGGAGTTTATCGAACCCTTTGCCCGTTACGGTTTTAATAAGTCTCACGCCACCTGCTACGCTTTAATCGGCTATCAAACCGCCTATCTTAAGGCTCACTTCCCGACTGAATTTATGGCCGCCTTGATGAACTCTGAATCCGACGACATCGAACGCATCGCTTTTTTGGTTGACGAATGCCGAAAAATGAAGATTGAAGTTTTGCCGCCGGATATTAACGAAAGCCTCGGCAGCTTTACCGCCATCAAAGATGGAACCGTTCTTTTCGGATTAAACGCGGTAAAAAACGTCGGAATAAACGTTGTCTCGGCCATTGTTAAAGAAAGAAAGCAAAACGGCAAATTTGCCAATATCGCCGAAGTCATCGAACGGGTTCAAGACCGAGACCTTAATAAAAAATCCCTGGAAAGCTTAACAAAATGCGGCGCTACCGATAGCATCGGCGAACGCGGCCAGCTGCTGGCTAATATGGAAATTCTGCTAAATTACGCCCGCGAAACCCAGCGGCCAAAAAATAACGGCCAAACCAGCTTGTTTTCGGCTACGCCGGACGCAAAAAATATTCTGCCGCCGCTCAAGCTCCACGCGGCGCCAGCGGCGACTAAAAAAGAACGCTTGGATTGGGAAAAAGAATTGCTGGGACTTTATGTTTCCGAACATCCCGTCAGAGAGTACGAAAAAGTCATCAAAAAAACCGCCCTCCTGCCTTCCCAGCTTTCCGCCCAGCTAGTCGGTAAAAATACTCACGTTGGCGGCGTTATCAGCCACCTCCATAAAATTATCACCAAATCCGGCAAGCCAATGCTGTTTGTCGGACTGGAAGACGACCGGGCCAAAATCGAAGTCCTGGTCTTCCCTCGCACCCTGGAGCGCACCCCGACCTTTTGGCAGGAAGGCAAAATTATTATTGCTTCCGGCCGCTTGGACGATAAAGAGGGCAATTTCAAGCTGCTTTGCGAACAGGCTCAAGAGCTTAATCAAAATCACCTAAACGCCTACCGCTAAATACACGATGAAAATTTTTCTTAAAAAATCCTGGCCGTTTTTCTTGCTGGCCATTTTGTCTTTCTCAGTTCATTTTGCTTTTTTGAGCTACCCCGCCCAGGTGGTTTTTGATGAAGTTCATTTTGGCAAATTCGTCGCCGCCTATTTTACCGGACAATATTATTTTGACATTCATCCGCCGCTGGGAAAATTAATGATCGCCGGCGTCGCAAAGATTGCCGGAATCAATTCGGTTTTTGCCTTTGAAAAGATCGGCGAAAGCGTTCCGGCCCAAACTTTATTCTGGTTAAGATTCCTGCCGGCATTTTTCGGCAGCCTTTTTACTCTATTTTTTGCCTGGTTAGCCTATCTGCTGGGTCGTTCAAAAAAAATTGCCCTAGTAGCCGGACTGCTAGTCTTATTGGATAACGCTTTTCTGGCCCAATCAAAATTTATTCTGGTAGATATTTTTTTACTTTCCTTTGAAGCGCTGACTCTGTGCTTTTTTTTGCTTTGGCAGAGGCAAAAATCGTATTCAGCTAAGTGGTTTTTTTACGTTATCGCCACCGGCCTATTTTTTGGCTTAACCGTCTCGATCAAGTGGACCGGACTGGCCATAATAGGAATTTTGGGCATTATTTTATTAATTAAAATCTTCAGCCGCCGGCTGCAAGAATACTTAAATTCACAAAATTCTCTTTCGCGCTGGCAGAATACTAAAGAGTCTTTGCTAGGCCTTGTCTTACTTGCGGCCGTCGGCTTGGTGTTTTATCCGCTGCCTTTTTACGTCCATTTTAAAATTTTGAATCTGCCAGGGCCGGGAGACGCTTTTATGAGTCAGGAATTCCAAACCGAACTAAAATATGGCCGAGAGAACGTTGACCAACCGCTTCCTTTCATCACAAAGCTTTTTGAACTAAACAAAACAATGTTGACGGCTAACGCCTCAATTACTACCGAGCATCCCTTTGGTAGCCGCTGGTTCACTTGGCCGATGAATCACAAACCGGTTTATTATTGGAATAAAGATCTAATCGACAAATTGCCAGAATGGAAAGCTAAAATTTATTTTTCCGGTAATTTTTTGCTTTGGTGGCTGGGGCTTTTAAGCCTGGCAATTATTATTCTAAAAAATTTAACCCGCCGCGGCCGTCAAAAGACATCGCCGGTTTTCTATCTTCTGCTTGTTGGTTTTATGGCAAATCTACTGCCCTTTATCCTGATTAAGCGAGTCGCTTTTTTATATCATTACCTCCCGGCCGCTATTTATATCAACCTTTTTACCGCTTTGCTGCTGGGCAATTTTTGGCCGAAAAATAAAAAATTGCTGATAGCCGTCTTGGGATTAATTTTACTGTCTTTTTTAATTATCGCTCCGCTGTCTTATGGCTGGCCGATGCCGCCGGCACTAAATAATTTTGAGGTCAAATTAATGGCCTTTTTCAGCTAGCTCCATTTTTTGCTAAAAAACAAAGCTTGCCAAAAAAATACAACCGCCTTGAAAAAGCGGTTTTTTTGTAATAAAGTAAAATGACTAATTTATGAAATATTTTATTATCACTTACGGTTGTCAGATGAACCGATCTGACAGCGAGAAAATCACTACTAGATTGAATAATCTTGGCCACAAAGCGGTCAGGGCAGCTTCAACGGCTAAGTCTCTGGCCGAGGCAGATTTGATAGTAATCAATGCCTGCTCTGTCAGACAATCGGCTATCCATCGGGTTTTTGGCCAAATAGAGAACCACAAGCACAAAAAGCTGATTGTTGCCGGCTGCCTGCTGCCCTCGGATAAAAAATTGCTTATCGAAAAAGGCGTCGAAATTTGGCATCCGGACGAATATTTTTGCTTGGCGCCACAAATTAAAACTCCCTTCAGTGCCTTGGTTCCAATTATGACCGGCTGTAATAATTTTTGCTCCTATTGCGTTGTTCCTTTTACCCGCGGCGCCGAAAAATCTCGACCCACCCAAGAGATAATTTCCGAAATAAAAAATTTGCTGGAAAATGGCGCCAAAGAAATCACCCTGATCGGCCAAAACGTCAACTCTTACCGCGACCGGAAAATTGATTTTCCGGACCTGCTTAAAAAAATAAACGACTTGCCGGACAATTTTTGGCTGTCTTTTGTCACCTCTCACCCTAAAGACATGTCTCAAAAATTAATTAAAACCGCCCCGGCCAGTCAAAAAGTCATCCCCTATATTCACCTGCCGATTCAAAGCGGCGACGACAATATCATAAAAAAAATGAACCGCCGGTACACGGTGGCCCATTATGAAAAATTAGTAAAAAATATCCGGGGAGCTTTTAAAAAATATCGAGGAGCTTTTCCACCGGTAGCTATCTCCACCGATATTATTGTCGGTTTCCCCGGCGAAACAAAAAAACAGTTCCAAAATACAGCCAGATTAATGAAAAAAATAAATTTTGATATGGCTTATTTGGCGCAATATTCACCGCGCGCCGGAAGTGCCGCCAGCCGCCTCAAAGATGACGTTCCCAAAAAAGAGAAAAAACGGCGTGAAAGATTACTAAACGACATTCTGACTAAAACGGCGTTAAAAAACAATAAAAAGTATTTAGGTAAAAAGATTGCCGTTTTAATCAAGGAAATAAAAAACGGCTATGCGCTTGGCAAAACCGCTACGGGAAAAACCGTCCGTCTAAAAGCCCAAAAACTAGCACCTGGCGATTTGATAAAAATTACCGTCAACAAGGTTTCCGCCTGGGGTTTATCCGGAAAAACAGAAAAGTAAACGCTTCTTCCAGCAAAAGAATGCTAGCCTGCTAGCAAAAAGTGGCTGCATCTTTGCTGATGAAGCTGATTAAAAAAAGAACTGGTGTTGCAACAAAAAATGCCAAAAATGGCCACTTCAATTTTATAACTTTAAACGAATATGTCAAACGAAGTTTATCCCCAAAAAATTATCGTCATTTGCGGCCAAACCGCTACCGGAAAATCCGACCTGGCTGTTTTTTTGGCTAAAAAATTCCGCGGGGAAATTGTCTCCGCTGACTCCCGCCAAGTCTATCGCGGGCTAAACCTGGGCAGCGGAAAAATCACTAAAAAAGAGATGCTGGACGTACCCCACTATCTTCTTGACGTCGCTTCGCCCAAGCGCCGTTTTTCCGCCGCCCAGTATAAAAACCTGGCCCAGGCGGCCATAAAAAAGATTAGAGCCAAAAACAAATTGCCGATAATTTGCGGCGGCACGGCTTTTTATATCTATTCATTGGCTGATAATTTTAATCTGCCGCCGGTCAAGCCTAATTTCAAGTTGCGAGCCCGGCTGGAAAAAAAATCCCCGGACCAGCTTTTTGCCATGTTAAAAAAAATAGACCCGCGCCGCGCCAGCGCCATTGATCCCAAAAACCCGCGCCGACTGATTCGCGCGCTGGAAATTGTAATGACCACCGGCCAAGTCATACCAACATTAAAGAAGGCACCAACTAATAATGTTTTATTTTTAGGATTAAAAAAAGAACCGGCTAAGCTTGCCCAACGCATCAAAGCCAGACTAGAAAAAAGACTAAAACAAGGAATGCTGGGTGAAGTTAAAAAGCTCCGGCGACAAGGACTTTCTTGGAAAAAACTGGATGATTTTGGCCTTGAATACCGCTGGCTGGCCAGATATTTGCAAAATAAATTATCCTATCCGGAAATGGTCGTTCGCCTGCAAAAAGACATTGAGCATTTTGCCAAACGGCAATTAACCTGGTTTAGGCAAGATCAGCGAATCATTTGGATAGAAAATTATTCTCAAGCCGCAAAAAAAGTCCGCGCTTTCCTCTCGAAAGACGCGGACAGATAGAAGTACCCGATCACTTTTCCCTTAAGCGACAATTCGCAGCTTAGCATTACAACCAATAAAACTGATCTCATCGCGACAAGAAATAATCTCGCCGCTTTGTAGATACCCCTGCAGGGCGTTGCCATAAAACCTTCTTTGGCAACCGGGACACGCCACCGAAAGAACTCCGTTTTTTCGGCCTAATTTGACCTCATGAATCTTATCTTCTTTCTTTGCCATTCTTTCCTCCTTGAAATTTACGATGGTCTGGGCCAAAGTGATAGACACTTTCCCTTGTCGGCCAGAATCAGGGTTTTTCCAAAATAGAAACTCATCGAACTTCTCAGTTCTCGCGGAATCATTACGCGATGGCTTTTTGTTTTGGCCTTCTTGTTCTCGGCCGCATTAACTTCAACGCCGACCACTTTGGCCGACATCGGCTTAGAAAAATACATTACCAGGCACCCATCCTTGTCCTGTTTGAAAAAAACTTTCCTTTCTTGGGAAAGATTTTCCCGATCAACTATGTCGCTTGGCAAGGTCAGGCGCCACTTCTGGTCAACAACAGACTCACGCTGAAAAAACGATAAAGTAGCCATGTCCTCCTCCTTTATTGGACTAAAAGAACTTCAGTATTTTATATTATACAAATATAATATTATTTTGTCAATATTTGTTTGAAAAGCTCCGTGACAATTTGCGGATTAGCTTTACCGCGGCTGGCCGCCATTGCCTTGCCTACCAGAAACATCAGTGCGTTTTGCTTACCGTTCTTAAAATCTTGAACTGGCCCGGGATTTTGGTTAATGACCGCCGCGATAATTTGGTTTATTTCTTCCTCGTCGCTGGTCTGGCCTAAATCTTTTTCTTTAACAATGTGTGACGGATCTGCTCCGCTGGCAAACATCTCCTTTAACAGGCTTTGCGCACCGCTGGAAGAAATTACGCCCTGCAAGATTAACTTTATAAATTCAGCGAAATCTTCCGGTTTGATTTTTAGATCCGCTATTTCTTGGTTGGATTGCTTTAATAATTTTTGCAGTTCAGTCATTAAATAATTGGCTGCCAGTTTTACCGCTTTTGGCAATTCAAATTTTGGTTTGGCATCTTTTAGCCAATCGCCAAGCTCGCTTACCACTTGTTCAAAATAATGGCCCAATTCAAAATTTGCCACCAGCATCTCCGCGTCATCAACTGAAAGTTTATATTCTTCTTTTAACCGTTTTCTTTTTTGCGCCGGTAATTCCGGAATTTCCGCCTTTAATTTTTCGCTCAAGGCTGTTAAATTGCTAAGCGGCGGCAGATCGGGTTCGGGAAAATAGCGATAGTCGTGGGCCTCTTCTTTCAACCGCTGGGAAAAAGTCGTACTGCTGGCATCGTCCCAGCCTCGGGTCTCTTGAATTATCTTCTCCCCGTTTTCCAGCGCTTCGCGCTGACGGCCAATTTCGTAGTCAATTGCCTTTTCTACTACCCGAAAAGAATTTAAGTTTTTTATTTCAACTTTCGTACCAAATTTCTCCGCGCCTGCCTCGCGCAAAGAAATATTAACTTCGCATCTCATCTGGCCTCTTTCCATATCCGCATCCGATACGCCCAGATAGCGCAGAATCAGCTGGAATTCCTGACAAAACCTTCGCGCTTCTGCGCCCGAGCGGATGTCCGGTTCAGTTACCAATTCCATCAGCGGCACGCCAGCCCGGTTCAAATCAACCAGAGAATAATTTGCTCCCTTGGGGTGAACCAATTTACCGGTGTCTTCTTCCAAATGAATGCGCTTTATTCTAATCTGCTTATTTTGGCCTTCATCGTCCGTTAAAACAAGATAACCGTTTTCCGTTAACGGTTTATCATACTGGGAGATTTGATAGCCCTTGGGCAGATCGGGATAAAAATAGTTTTTCCGGTCAAATTTAGAAAAATCATTAACCCGGCAATTAGTCGCTAGTCCCGTCTTGACAACCATGTGCACCGCTTCCTCGTTAATCACCGGCAAGGTTCCTGGCTGACCGGAGCACACCGGACAAATGTTAACGTTCGGCTCTTTTTCAAGACCTAAACCGTTAGGGCAAGAGCAAAACATTTTGCTCTTGGTTTTAAGCTCGGCGTGAACTTCCATTCCGATTATCGGCTCGTAATTTGTTTTCATATAGGGATTTTAGCACAAAAAAATTAAAAAAATAAATCTAATCCGCCAGAGACGCCAAATAGACGTTTCGCAAAAGCAGCGCCACGGTTAACGGGCCAACACCGCCGGGCACCGGAGTTAAAAAGACCGCTTTATTTTTAACGCTTTCCTGGTCGATATCACCCGTAACTCGGCCATCATGATACCGTGTTACTCCCGCGTCGATTAACACCGCTTTTTCTTTTATCGATTCCCCTTTTATCATGTTCGGGCAGCCGCAAACTGAAATTAAAATATCGGCGTTTTTTAACTCTTTCTCCGCTCCAAAGACCATGCAGGTGCTACGCACCAAATAATTTACTTTAAAGCTATCCCTAGCTAAAACGGCTTTTAGTGTTTGCCCGAAGACTTCCGAATTTACCAGGGCCAAAACATTTTTACTCGAAATTAATTTTTTAGCGCTATCTAGTGCCGTCAAAATAACCAAGGGCAAAACCGGCAAAAGGCCGTTTTTTCTTTTTTCCAATAATTTTAAATTCTCTTTATGAAAACCGTCGACATCTTTTTTGGGATCGATTGCCGCTATTATCTTGTCGACATTAAAAACCGCTGGCAGGGGCAGTTGAACGATAATCCCGCTAATTTTTTCGTTTTGGTTTAGCTCTTTAATTCTAGAAATGACTTCCGCTTCTTTCGATTTAACGCTAAAAAGATGCTCCTCGAAATTTATTCCAACTTTTTGGGCAGCCGCTTTTTTTAGTTTTATATAGAGTTTTGAAGCTTCGTCGTCGCCAACTAAAATAACCGCCAAGCAAGGCTTGGTTTTGGCTTTTTTAACTTCCAAAGCTATCTCTTTTAAAATTTTATTGGCAACCTTCTTGCCGTCAAAAAGTTTCATTTTGCCTATTGCTTAAAAAAATAAAGAGTGAGGATCCGAGCGTCAATTTAACCCCGTGCTGCCAAAGCGCTTTTCTCCCCGTACGGTTTCAGGCATATTGTCCACTATTTCAATTTCCGGATTTTCGATCTTTTGCACCAGGAGCTGAGCAATTTTTTGGCCCTTTTTTATCTCATAGTTTTCTTTACCCAGGTTGACCAAGCCAATAATATACTCGCCCGTATAATTGCTGTCATAAACTCCACCGATATTGGTCAGGCCGGACTTATGGGCCAAGCCGCTTTTATCCCAGATCAAGCCGACAAAGCCTTCGGGAATTTTTATGGCTATGCCGGTCGGACAGCTTATCTTTTCGCCCGGCGCAAGGTTTGCGTCAATTATTGAATAAAGATCCATTCCTGCGTCCCCCGCCAAAGCATAAGCAGGAATTCTGGCATCAGGGTGTATTTTTTTGACTAAAAGTTTCATGATAAAAATTATTTATAAATCGGAAACCGCCGGCAAAGTTTGTTAGCTTCACTTTTAATCTGTTTTAATTTTTTATTCTTCTTTATTGACAGTCCAAAATTTTTAAGATAAGCAGCTCGTTCATCCTTGTTGTTTGGCAAAGAAAAACTCTGAATTTCTGACATAACTGCAAAAATCCATTCGGCGATCTGCTTCATTTCTTTTTCTTTCATGCCTCGGGCAGTTAGGTACGGCGTTCCCAGTCGCACGCCACTCGGATAAAAAGGCGACGACAAATCAGCCGGAATAGTATTTTTATTAACCGTAATGCCGGCCGCCTCCAGCGCATCTTGCAAAAAAACTCCTCGTCCCAAGCCACAATCAATCAACATCATATGATTATCCGTTCCACCGCTAATCAATTTTACTCCCCGCGCCGTCAGCTCACCCGACAAAACCTTGGCATTTTTTACTGTCTGCCGGCCAAGTTTTTTAAAGCTGGGCTTGGCGGCCTCGCCCAGCGCCACCGCAATCGCGGCTGTCTGGTGATTGTGCGGCCCGCCTTGCAATCTAGGAAAAACTGCCTGGTCAATTTTTTTCGCCAGATCGGAATCTTTCTCCAGCCCCTTGCGCGTAACCATAATCAGCGCGCCCCGTGGTCCGCCCAAAGTTTTATGAGTAGTCGTCGTAATAAGATGAACAAATTTTTCCGGATTTTTGTGCGCGCCAGCTATGATCAAACCCGCTACATGAGAAATATCGGCCACCAAATAGGCGCCAACCCTATCGGCAATTTTTGACAATTCCTCAAAAGGAAATTCTCGTACGTAAGCCGTTGCGCCTACCCAAATCAATCGCGGCCGATTTTCAATCGCCAAACGTTCAATCTCTGCTAAATCCAAATAACCGTCCGGTTTAACATGATACGGTACAGATTTATAAAACATACTGGTAGCGCTCGCCTTCCAGCCATGGGTTAGGTGGCCTCCGTCAGGCAAATTCTGGCCCATAATAACGTCTCCGGGCTGACAAACAGCCACGTAGACCGCTAAGTTAGCCGGACTACCAGAATACGGCTGAACATTAACATGCGGCACATTAAACAATTTTTTCGCCCTCTCTTGAGCCAGCACTTCAATCTGGTCAATATTTATCTGACCGCCGTAATACCGCCGACCCGGATAGCCCTCCGAATATTTATTATTCAAAACCGAGCCCAAGGCCTCCAACGTAGCAGCCGAAGCAATGCTTTCCGAAGGAATCAATTGCAGATTATCTCCCTGCCGCTTGGCCTCCGCTTCAATCAACCGATAAATTTTTGGATCTTGTTTTTTTAAATTTTTCACTTTTTTAAAAATTTAATTAAAATGTCCAGCTGTGAAAAAAGATTTTTACGCGAAGCGTTATTAACCGCCGTCCAATCAGCCATCGCGATGGGACCGGCCTGATGCAAATTGACAATCTGTGAATGGTCCCGAGACACTGCCTCAACCGCGCTTAAGGAGCGGACAGAACGCCCCGCCAAGCGCCGATAGCGCTCTTTCGGCGAAGAATAAATCGCTGCGACCATAAAGTCATCGCCGAATACTTTTTTAAATTCCAAATATTCTCCCCAGCTATAAAGGCTTTCCACCAAGACGCCGATTGATTCTCTTTCCAATTCTTTTATTTTTTTTATCCCCCACAAAGCATAACAGGCCGGACCGTGTTTTTGGCGAAGTTCTTCGCGGATTGAGCGTTCATTTTTTTCATTAATCGCCAAGCCGCGCCGCGCCATTTCCTCAAAGGTTGCGTCGCCCAAATAGACTTTCGGCCAGGCTAATTTTTTTATCAAATAGTTTATCGCCTCAGTCTTGCCGCAACCGGGCAAGCCCACCACGGCAACAATCTTTCTGTTGTTCATAAGAGTCAAAATAAAAAAAGCTCCTTGATGCAATTTTACACCAAGGAGCCCTCAAAAATCAAACTTGTTTCTCTAAAAAACTTAAACTCTCCGCCGGGGAAAATAATCCCCTGATTCTCGCACCCGAATGTCGCGGCCGCAATAACGTACGCCTTCGGCGCACTTGCCGGTCTTAAAGCAATGGGGCTGGAGCACCTGCAAAATCGGCGAATCCTTGCCTCTGGCCTTTTTAACCGCCAGACGTAAAAACCGGCCTGCGTTATAAATTTCTTCCTGCACACACCAGCACGAACGTTTGTTCTGCTCGTGAAAGATCGCATTGAAACTGCCATTTTTTGTGTAGCGAACCATCGCGCCATATGGAGCAATCGCCGCCGCCAAATTCGGCCAATCAGTCTTTTGGGCAATTGCCAGCCAGTTGATTAAAGTTTTCTCAGCAGGCCGGATCAGATGGGGCAAAAGCCGGAGTGCCGACGGCAAATAAAAATTACCGGTAAAAATCGGCTGGCCGCGCCGAATCGTCCGATGCCGTTGATCCTGACCCATACAAGCCAGAGAGACTTCCACCTCGGTCTTAATTCCACCGACCGAGTTGTCCATCATCTGCGGCATAAAATGTAACGAATCGATCGGATACATATCCACCGTCTCCGGAATAATCACCCCGTCCGAATCATCCAGACTTTTCAGAGAAAAACCCGGCTCCTCTTTTATATCGTAATTCCAGTTAAAAGACGGCGCCCAGTCATTGCCGCTGCGAAAGAACATATACGATATCTCCGGATAAAGTTCGAGCACCGCGTCAGCCATCTGCTGGGTCAAATTAAACAACCCCGGCGTCCAGGCGGTTCGATACAGCGAAGCCAACGCGATATGATCCAGCGTGAAATCAAAACCGGTCGGGAAAATGGTCGAAATAAACATCCGCAATTGTTCCTGGGCGATCTTGGGCGCGTTCTGCTCAATGTATTTGGCCGAAGCCAGCGGACGTTCTTTTGTAATCAGTTCACCAACCACCTGGGTTACAGCGTCGATATTTCGCTGATAAATGTCTACGCCCCCTTTCACAAAACCCATAACGTCCGCCAGTAAAGACGGGCTGATTTTGGGCCACAAGCACGAAATATACGACTGAATGGAGGCAAAATCCGGCCGCAGAAACATCTCGCCGCAAAATCGCCCCGACCGCTGATCGCTGTTGTAAAAGGGACTGCAAAGGTGCGCCCCCAGCGTGATGTCGGAGACCGCGATGCCTTCGACATCAAAAGTGAAATGAAAATGTTCCAGGGTGGTATGATGGCTCGGTTCAAACAGCCGCCCCTGAACGTCGATGAGCTTTCCCATTTGCGGCGATTGCGCCTGATAGCACTTCATTGCCGCGTGGCTCGCCAGCGCTAAAAACTCGCTGACAACCTGTCCGTTGACCAACTTGGTCGCCGCTATTAATTTTACGCTAATCATCTCTTGCCTCCTTATAAGGTATTTTCTAAAGAATCTATCACTTGTTGGTGGATTACCTTGATGCTCTGCTGGCCGTCCAGCACCACGAATTTGTCGCCAAAGCGCCTGGCAAGTTCATCGTAATTTTCTATTACGCGCCGCAATTTTTCCTGTTTTTCAAAAAATTGCACTCCCTTGCCCCGCGCCTCAATGCGCCGGACACACTCCTCTGGACAAACTCGAAGATAAAAAACTTTGTTAGGAAAAATAAAATCCTGGTTTAGCTCCATCAGAGCCGAAAGGGGCACTTCCAAACCGCCAAAAGCTAAAGTTGAAAAAGCATAGCGATCAGCGATTACCGCTGTACCGTCTTTTAACGCCGGAATAATTTCTTCTGTCAGGTGCTCTCGTCGATCCTGGCAAAACAATTCCTGCAATTTTAAAGGTTCTATCTTTATTTTTTCATCCAAAACCTCCCTAATTCTTTTTCCGGCTTGCGTCCAGCTGGTCGGCTCTTTGGTCAAAAGCACTGCCTGGCCCCGCTTTAGAAAATACTCTTTAAGCAACGCGGCCTGCGTGCTCTGTCCAGAACCGTCCGGCCCCTCAAAAACGAAAAAAGAGCCGCTGAAAAGATTCTGTTTCATAGCTCCTCCTTTTTTAAGATGAAAAACTAAGTTAAAACTAACCCTAAAACCCCGAAAAATCAAGCCAAATCCTTGTTTTCTTTATGTTGTCTCTTTTTAAAAACTAGGTCGCTTACCGGCAAGTACTGGCGATATTTAACCCCCGCCATATCTAATATTTTTCGGGAAACTTTCCAACGGTCATCATTATGATATTTATCGCCATCATAAATAATTTCCTTTATTCCCTTTTGAATAATGACTTTAGCACATTCGTTGCAGGGAAAAAGTGTGCAATAAAGCCTGGCTCCCTTGGTAGAGGCGTTGGCATTTAAAATAGCGTTCTCTTCGGCGTGGACGACATAAGCATACTTGGTATTACAAAAATTCCCCTCCCTGGCCCAAGATAATTTGTCGTCGCTACAGCCCCGCGGAAAACCATTATAACCCAAACCGATCACCACGTTGTCTTCGTTGACCAGACACGCGCCATTTTGAGTGTTAGGGTCTTTGGAACGCTTGGCGATCACCCGGCAAATCTGCATAAACGCCTCGTCCCAGCTGAAATAATCCTGCCTTTTGTCATTTTTCATAGTTATTAAAATATACCACAATAAACGGCAAAAAACAAAAAAGGCCCCAGAGACCTGAAGCCTTTTAATTCTTGCGAAGTCGGACTTCGCAAGATTACTCTACCTTAATGCCCATAGACCGAGCTGTTCCTTCGACAATCTTCATCCCCTGTTCAACGTCGTTAGCACTCAAGTCGGCCATTTTCTTTTTGGCGATTTCCCGAACCTGATCGCGCGTAACTTTACCGACTTTTTCTTTTAAAGGATTAGCCGCGCCCTTGGCAACTCCGGCCGCTTTGCGCAACAGATCCGCCGCCGGCGGAGTTTTAAATTTCAGATCATAAGTTCGATCTTCAAAGATCGTAATCTCCACCGGTACCACGTCCCCAATTTGAGTTTTAGTGCCCTCATTAAAGCGACTGCAAAACTCCATTAAATTTAAACCATACTGACCCAGCGCCTGACCGACTTTCTGGCCCGGAGTGGCCTGACCGGCCGGCAACTGCATTTTTAAAATTGTCTT
>Ga0172371_10004496_pt1 | contig 21043 bp, 24 predicted proteins | sample Lak12m_FD_114543 | JGI IMG/M metagenome (GOLD analysis project Ga0172371, IMG submission 114543) | Freshwater microbial communities from Kabuno Bay, South-Kivu, Congo - kab_022012_12m | ecosystem: Environmental > Aquatic > Freshwater > Lake | place: Democratic Republic of the Congo: South-Kivu... | reverse complement strand
CGTTTCGCTATCCGCGAAGGCGGCCGTACGGTAGGCGCGGGCGCGGTTACCGACATGCTGTCCGACTGATTTTAAACAAACAAACGGTTGCGCCGCGGCATTTGCCGCGGCGCTTTTGTTTTGAAAAGAAAAGGGCTTTGCAAAGCCAGAATTTTATTGACATCAACTATTGAATGTGATAGAATCAACCAGTATCGAATAGTAAGAGGCGAAAAGCCTTTTTTTAAACTGGAGGAATGAGACCTATGCGCGTAAAAATTACTCTTGCGTGTCAGGAATGCAAACAGCGGAACTACGACACAATGAAGAACAAGAAGAATGACCCGGACAGGATTGAACTCAATAAATACTGCAAATTCTGCAAGAAGCATACTGTTCACAAAGAAACCAAGTAGGGGTATTGTAAAATGGCGAAGACCAAGTTGCTCGGCAAGGAGAAGGACAGGCAGTTAAAGGAACAGCAGAAAATTGCCAAACAAAAAAACAAGAAAAAGAGAAAAAGCCCGATCCGTTTTCTGAAGGATGTAGGGGGCGAACTCAAAAAGACGACCTGGCCTACAGGAAAAGAATTGATGAAGACCTCCCTGGCTGTTATCGTTTTTATTGGTATTTTTGCGGTCATCGTCGGATTCATGGACTGGGGCCTGGGCTCTCTGTTCCAGCTGATCATTTCCTAAGGGAGAGTTTAAATTGAGCGAAGAAGAGAAGAGCGTAAACAAGGAACTTCGGGAAGACGATAAGGTTTTTATCAAACAGGAAAAGACGGATAAGCCTTATTGGTATGTTGTTTATACTTATTCCGGATATGAAAACAAGGTAATGGACAACCTGAAAAAGACGGTTGAAAACCATAGCCTTCAGGATGTCATACTGGACATCAAGGTGCCGATGGAGGAGACCATCGAAACCAAGAACGGCAAAAAACGCCACGTTTCCAAAAAGATGTTCCCGGGCTACGTGATGGTCAAGATGTTTTTAACGGACGATTCCTGGTATGTGGTGCGCAATACGCGCGGCGTCACCGGTTTTGTAGGGCCGTCCAGCAAACCCATCCCCCTGACGGATGCGGAGGTCCGCACCATGGGCATCGAAAACGTCCGCGTTTCCATTGACGTGGAGGTGGGAGACAACGTCATCGTCGTTTCCGGTCCTCTCGAAAGTTTCGTAGGCGTGGTAGAAGAAGTGAATATGGAAAGGCAGAAAGTCAAGGTGCTGGTGTCCATGTTCGGGCGCGATACGTCGGTGGAACTTGATTTCGTACAGATCAAACGCATATAGCATAGTATATAAATAGATTATTGCTCTTGAGTGGGAGGAGAAATCCGTTTGCACCACATCATATATTTTGGAGGTAAACACAAAATGGCAAAAAAGGTGACAGGTTTCATAAAACTGCAGATACCTGCGGGCAAAGCGACCCCGGCGCCGCCGGTCGGTCCCGCGCTCGGGCAGCATGGCGTGAATATTATGGAATTCTGCAAACAGTACAACGAAAAAACGGCCAGCCAGGCCGGACTGGTTATCCCGGTGGTCATCACGGTATATGCCGACCGTTCGTTCACGTTTATTACGAAAACGCCGCCGGCCCCCGTTCTGATCAAGCGCGCCTGCAAGCTGGAGAAAGCGTCCGGCGTGCCCAACAAGCAGAAGGTGGCCAAGATCACGCGTGAGCAGCTCAGGGAAATCGCGGAAATCAAAATGCCCGACCTGAATACGACCAGCATCGAATCGGCCATCAGCATGGTTGCCGGCACGGCACGTTCCATGGGCATCGAAGTAGCAGAGTAGGATTGAACAGGTGGGAGGGCCCTTGCCCGTGTAACCACCAGGAGGTTTTTAATGAAAAGAGGAAAGAAATACACGGACAGCTTGAAGCTGTATGATAAAACATCTTTGTATGATCCCAAAGAGGCGATAGAAATTTGCCTCAAGACCGCCCAGGCAAAGTTTGACGAGACAATCGAACTCTCCGTTAAACTGGGCGTTGACCCCCGCCACGCAGACCAGCAGGTCCGCGGCGCGGTGGTGCTGCCCCACGGCACGGGCAAAACGGTGCGCGTTCTGGTTTTCGCCAAGGGCGATAAAGCCAAGGAAGCGGAAGTCGCCGGCGCCGATTATGTGGGCGCGGAAGAACTGATTGAAAAAATACAGAAGGAAAACTGGTTTGAATTCGATATATGCGTGGCCACGCCGGACATGATGGGCCTGGTGGGCCGCATCGGCCGTGTCCTTGGTCCCAAGGGGCTTATGCCCAACCCGAAATCGGGCACGGTTACCATGGATGTGGAGAGGGCCATTGCGGATATCAAGGCCGGTAAAGTGGAGTACCGTGTGGACAAGACCGCCATCGTGCACGTGCCCATCGGCAAAAAGAGCTTTGAGGCAGATAAGCTGATGGACAACCTGCAGGTTCTGATGGAAGCGGTCATCAAGGCCAAACCGTCCGCCGCCAAGGGTACGTACCTGAAGAGCGTTGTTTTGGCTTCCACCATGGGCCCGGGCGTGAAGATCAACCCGGTGCGCTTTGTGTAAAAAAACCTTGACTTTGCGCGCGCATGCGTGTTAGACTGATACTTGCGAGTTTGCCAAAGACAGCAGGGGCGGATATGATCCGCTTAAAAACCACCCTGCCGAGGTAGAAAACGGGGAGTTGTGTTTCAAGCCTCTTTTTGCCTTTGGCGAAAGAGGCTTTTTTTGCGGGCATTGTTCCGCATAAAACCCGGAAGGGTTTACAAAAGGATTCGACTCTTTTTTTGAGGAGGTGAGATGAGTGAAGGAAAAGAAACTGCACGAGAAAGAAGCGGTCGTTGAAAGCATTAAGGAAAAATTCGGCAAGGCGCAGAGCGTGGTTCTGCTGGATTACCGCGGCCTGACGGTGGAAGAGGTAACCGGGCTGCGCGACCAGATGCGCCAGGCGGGGATTGAATACAAGGTGCTGAAAAATACGATGATGACCCGCGCGGCGGGCGAACTCGGGATTGAAGGCGCAGAGGAACTGTTCAAAGGCCCCACCGCCGCAGCGTTTGGATTTGAGGATCCGGCTGCTCCCGCGAAGATATTGGTTGATTTCATCAAAAAAGCCAAAAAGACCGAAATCAAAGGCGGCATGCTGGAGGGCAAGGTGATCGGGATTGACCAGATCAAATACCTGGCCGACCTGCCGTCCAAGGAAGTGCTGGTCGCCAAACTGCTGGGAACGATGAATGCGCCCATGTCCAATCTGGTCGGCGTACTGTCCGGGGTGCCCCGGGCGCTGGTATGCACGCTGACCGCAATACAGGAACAAAAACAGGCTTAAAAGCTAATAAAAAATATTTGGAGGTAATTTAAAATGGATAAAGCACAGATTATAGAAGCAATTGAAAAAATGAGCGTTCTGGACCTTGCCGAACTGGTTAAGGAACTGGAAGAAAAATTCGGCGTGTCCGCCGCGGCCCCGGTTGCGGTTGCCGCTGCTGCCTCCCCCGCCGCTGCCGCTGAAGCAGCCGAGGAGAAAACGGAATTTGACGTTGTCCTGAAAGCTGCCGGCGCAGAGAAGATCAAGGTCATCAAAGTGGTCCGCGAAGTGACCGGCCTGGGCCTGAAGGAAGCCAAGGATCTGGTGGACGGCGCACCCTCCACCGTTAAAGAAGCCCTGCCCAAGGCGGAAGCCGAAAAGCTGGTTGCTTCCTTAAAGGATGTCGGCGCGGAAGTGGAAGTAAAATAGTTTTTTTAAAGCGCAAAGAAGGGTTCGTTTTTTAAAGAACGGGCCTTTTTTTTATCCCTGAATCCCGCCCGGCCCGGGCCGCGGGCTCTTCCGGCGCATTAATTTAAAGCCCAAATGATTGTTTTTTACGGGTGCGTGTCGTATAATAAAACCGGACTATTTTCAGGGATCAGCATGCCGCGGCCTTTTGGGTGCGGCGGCGGTTTGGAGGTGGAAAAATCGAAAAAGAAGATCATAGATCTGATCGGCGTAAGCAAGCAGTTTGATGATGCACTGGTGCTGTCCGATATTAACCTTTATATCCGTGAGAACGAGTTTTTGACCTTTCTCGGCCCATCGGGCTGCGGAAAGACGACGCTTCTTCGGATCATCGGCGGTTTCGATACCCCCACCACCGGGGATATCCTTTTTTTTGGCGAATCGATCGTGAACCTGCCGCCGTACAAACGCAGGGTGAATACCGTTTTTCAGCGCTATGCGCTGTTTCCTCACCTGAATGTATTTGACAACGTGGCGTTCGGGCTGAATGTCAAAAGGCTGCCCAAGGACGAGGTCAGAAAAAAGGTGCTGGAAAAATTAAAACTGGTTGGACTTTCGGGCATGGGCGATAGGAACATCGCGAAACTTTCGGGCGGCCAGCAGCAGCGCGTCGCAATCGCGCGGGCGCTGGTATGCGAACCGGAAGTCCTGCTTCTGGACGAACCCCTTGGGGCGCTGGATTTGAAGTTCAGGCAGGAAATGCAGCTTGAACTCAAGCGGATGCAGCGCAGCCTCGGGATTACTTTTATTTATGTGACGCACGACCAGGAAGAAGCGCTGACCATGTCGGACACCATAGTGGTGATGAACGAGGGCGTGATTCTGCAGGTAGGCACGCCCCAGGATATATACAACGAACCGGTCAATTCCTTTGTGGCCGATTTTATAGGCGAAAGCAACATCATAGACGCCGTGATGAAGGAAGATTACCGCGTCCGTTTCGCGGGAAGGGAGTTTGCCTGTCTGGACGCCGGGTTTGGCAAAGATGAAAAGGTGCGGGTGGTGGTCCGCCCCGAAGACATAGAGATTACAAAAGAATACCGTGAAGACGACGTCACCGGCAGGGTGGATTCCATCATATTCATGGGCGTTCATTATGAGATCCGGCTGATCGGGGAAGGCGGATTTGAATGGCTGGTCCATTCCACCGACTGTTTCAAACCGGGGGACAAGGTGGGGTTCCGCCTGGAACCCAATGATATCCATGTGATGCGTACGAGTGAATACGACGGCCTTGGCTCGCGGCGGCCGGTATTATAGGGACGGGAGGGCGCCGGGATGAAGGGAAAACTGTTTGCCGCTCCGTATATGGTCTGGATGTTCCTGTTTATCGTCGCGCCCATGGCGCTGGTTTTGGTATATTCGCTTACCGATTCGTCCATGAATCTGACGCTTGCGAACATCGCCAAGGCGTTCGGCCCCATGAGCATGACGGTGCTGCTCCGTTCACTGTGGCTGGCGGCGCTGGCGACACTGATCTGCCTGCTGCTGGGCTACCCGGCGGCATACCTGCTTTCCCGCCTGAAATCGTCCACCGGCATGATCGTGACCGTATTGTTCCTTCTTCCCATGTGGATGAATTTTCTTCTCCGTACCTATGCGTGGCGCACGCTGCTGGATATGAACGGAATCATCAACCAGTTTCTTTCGGGCATCGGCCTTGCACCCGCGCAGTTTCTATACACGCCCGGTGCCGTGCTTTTCGGCCTGGTGTATAATTTCCTGCCCTTCATGGTGCTGCCCATCTATACGGTTTTCCGCAAGATGGACTTATCCTGCCTGGAAGCGGCGGAAGACCTCGGGGCCAACCGTTTCCAGTCTTTCTGGCGGGTGGTTCTGCCCCTGTCCCGCCCGGGAATCGTATCCGGCGTGATCATGGTGTTTATGCCCGCGCTGACCACCTTTGCCATAACCCGCCTGCTGGGCGGGTCCAACACCCTGTATTACGGCGACCTTATTGAAAACCAGTTCGTCCTTTTAAGCGAATGGCACTACGGGTCCGCGCTCTCCATCGTGCTGCTCATCATCATGGCGCTGTCCATGTGGCTGTTCAAGCGCAACGATAAAGACGGAGAGGGGGCGGGACTCCTGTGAAAAAAGGCCTTTCCAGAATATATCTCGGCATCATCCTTGTATTCATGTACCTGCCCATCGTTACGCTGATCATCTTTTCCTTCAACGAATCCAAGAACATGGCGGTATGGTCGGGGTTTTCCCTGCAATGGTACGAAAGGCTGTTCGGTGATCCGGTAATCGGGCAGGCGGTTTGGGTTACGCTGTCCATCGCGCTTCTGTCCGCGGTTGTGGCCACCCTGATCGGGACGCTGGCCGCGGTGGGGATCAACAATTACAGGCGGCGGATCCGGAGCGCGGTTCTCAACATCACGTATATCCCCATGATCAACGCGGATATCGTAACGGGTATCTCCCTGCTGCTGCTGTTCATATTCATCAATATCCCGCGGGGGTACCTGACCATGCTGCTCGCGCACATCACCTTCAATATCCCGTATGTCATCCTCTCGGTGCTGCCCAAACTCACCCAGATGGACCCGCAGACATACGAGGCGGCGCTGGATATGGGCGCATCGCCCTCCTACGCCGTACGCAAGGTGGTGCTTCCGCAGATCATGCCCGGCGTGTTTACCGGGCTGCTGCTCGCGTTCACCATGTCGTTCGACGATTTCGTGATCAGCTTTTTCACAACGCAGGGGCTCACCCAGAACCTGTCCATCTATATCTACTCCATGGCGAGGGTGGGCATCAACCCCATCATCAACGCGCTGTCAACCATCATGTTCGCCATTGTGATCACATTGCTGTTTGTGGTGAACCTGCGTATCATGAAAAAGGATAAAGCCGCCGAAAAGCGGATATGATAAGAAAAAAAGGAGAAAAAAAGAAATTGAAAAAAATTATCGGCATTTTACTGATTGTGGCTGTTCTGCTCTGCGCAGTGTCCTGCGCGGGCGGCGGGAGCGCAAAGACCGTCGTGCAGTTTTTAAACTGGGGCGACTATATCGACATGGACGTCATCGCGCAGTTTGAGAGCGAGAACCCGGACATTCAGATCAATATGACCACGGTGCCCTCCAACGAGGAAATGTATATCGTCGCCACCACCCAGGGCAGCGATGTGGACGTGGTGGTGCCTTCGGATTATATGGTAGAGCGCTTGGCGGTGGAAGGAAAGCTGGCCCCCCTTAAAAAGGAAAACATGGAAAACTACAAGTATGTCAAGGATTTTGCAGAAAAATATCCTTTTAACGGCTCCGCGGAATACGCGGTTCCCTACGCCTGGGGCACGTTCGGTATTCTGTATAATACGAAGATGGTCGAGGATCCGGTGGATTCGTGGGATATCCTCTGGAACGAAAAATACAAGGGAAAAATCTTCATGTACGATTCCATCCGGGACACACTGGGCGTCGCGCTGACCCGGCTCGGCTATTCCATCAATTCGCGCAGCGCGCAGGAACTTGATGAGGCGGCCGACCTCCTGATCGAGCAGAAACCCCTTGTTCTGGCCTACGGGACGGATGATATCCGCATGTCCATGATCAACAATTCCGCCGCGCTGGCTACCGTATACGCGGGGGACGCCGTCTACTGCATGACCGACAACCCGGACCTGAAATACGTCCTGCCGGCGGAAGGATCGAATATCTTTGTGGACAATCTGTGCATTATGAAAGATTCGGATGTTTACGATGCGGCGCTAAAGTTTATAGATTTCTTGTGCGGACCCGAGGTCGCGGCGAAGAATTCCGAATACACAGGCTATTCCACGCCGGTTGCGGACGCCCTGCAGTATATGGACCCTTCCCTGACCGAGAACAACGCGTACAACCCGTCGGAAGAAGAGATGAAAAACCTGAAGTTTTATGAATATCTGGGCGACGACCTGAGTCTTTACGACAACGCCTGGATGAAAGTCAAAACCAATTAAAAGGAGAACGTCGGATGGTTGACGAAAGGATCAAAAAGCTTGCGCATAATCTGGTGAACTATTCATGCAGGGTACAGAGCGGCGAGCGGGTGCTGATAGATACTTCCTGCACGGACGACATGGTGGTGGAGGAACTCATCCGCGCCGTGTACGATGCCGGCGGCCTGCCCTTTGTGGACGCATCGCGGCCCGCGGTTTCCCGCGAGCTGCTTTACCGGGTCACCGAAGAGCAGGTCCGGGACATGACGGAATGGGATTCGCAGCGCATGCGCGCCATGCAGGCGTATATCGCGATTCGCGGCTCGGAAAACGCGTTGGAATCAACGGATGTGCCCCAGGACAAGAAAGATATGTGGCAGGCAATCTATTCCAAACAGGTGCATCACGACCTGCGCGTCAAGCATACAAAATGGGTGGTGCTCCGCTACCCGACGCCTTCCATGGCGCAGATGGCGGGCATGAGCACCCGTGCTTTCGAGGATTTTTATTTTGACGTGTGCAACCTTGACTACGGCAAGATGGACAAGGCTATGGATGCGCTGGTGGAGCGTTTTAACAGGACGGACAAGGTGCGGCTTTTGGGCAGGAATACGGATATATCCTTCTCGGTGAAGGGGATCGCTGCCGTCAAGTGCGCGGGGCATATGAACATCCCGGACGGAGAGGTGTACACGGCGCCCGTTCTGGATTCGGCGAACGGGAAAATCACTTTCAACACGCCTTCCATAACGCAGGGCTTCAAGTTTGAGAATGTGAGCCTGACGCTTGAAAACGGCGTAATCGTGGAGGAATCCGCCAACGATGCCGGACGCCTTAAAAAGGTATTGAACGCGGACGAAGGTGCGCGCAGGATCGGGGAGTTTTCCATAGGGCTAAATCCGTATATCACGCGGCCCATGACCGATATCCTGTTTGACGAAAAGATCGCAGGGTCCATCCATTTTACGCCGGGCAACGCCTACGAAGACGCGGACAACGGCAACCGCAGCGCGGTGCATTGGGATATGGTGCTGATCCAGACGCCGGAGTTCGGCGGCGGGGAGATATGGTTCGACGGGGAACTTGTCCGAAAAGACGGGCGGTTTGTAGCGCCCGACCTTGTTTGCCTGAATCCGGAGAATTTAAAATAGTGAATAAAAAAACAGCCTTCCGGCTGTTTTTTTAATTTTTCCATCTTACATAAGAGCAGAAAACATGCTTCCAAGCCAGACAAGGGCAACGATTCCTATGATAATGGAGATAATTCCAAGAATCATGAAAATCAAGCCGAGGATCTTGCCCACTTTGGATTTCGTATCGGTCGGGTCTGCTTTGACCGCTTTGCTACCAACAACAAAGGCAATGATAGCAAGAACGAAGCCGGCGATTCCGACAAACGGAACGCTAAAACCGACTACATCAAGAACAACAGCAATAATAGCTAAAATAAGCGCAACCATTGAGTCTCCTCCTTTCTTTATTGATAAATCAAACTAAAACCGCCGGATACTGCAGGGCGGATTATTAACATATAAAAATATCTGAAATCGCTAAATTATCGAAGACAATACCGGCCCCAAGATGAATTGCGATAAAAGAATCACAACCAAATAGACCGCGCCGATAATGATCATGGCGAGTGAAATATATTTACTGATGACCAGATAAATATCCTTAACGGAAAGCCGCACGCATCTTGAATATGAAAATACGGCCAGAGCGAAACCGATGACGGCCATGTATATAACCAGGCCCGGAACAACAAATCCGATGATATACAGTATAAGAGATATAATGGGAAGTATTAAAAATGCCATTCCTTTCAAATCTCCTTTATACCCATGGTATTATTGTAAAAAAGTACGGCGGTTTTGTCAACATTTTAAACGCCCGGAAAGGGATTTTTCGTAAGGCTCCCGGAAAAAACACGCAAAATGAAAGAATCAGGCCCGCTTCATGGAAGACATGCCGATCTCCCTGAAATGGGCGATCCGCTTTTTTAGGTCGGGGAAGGCCTTCTTTATCCTGGCGGAAGAGATCCCCTTTTCCGGGTCCTGCGCTGCGGCGGCCTCGTGGCCGACCAGCGCCCAGGTGGAATCCGCCAGGTGGGAAAAAAAGCTCTCGCGCAGCTTTTCGCAAACGAAAGCCTGCCGCGGCTGGTTGATGTCTTCCCCGCTGATCTGTATCAGGGCGTACCGCTCGCACAGTTCCCGCAGGCGGGCAAGCTGCGCGGCCGTGTTGCGCGAGGGCATGTATGCGACCGCCTCGAACCCCATGTCCTTCAACAGGGGGAACAGCTCGTCCAGATAGCCGTCTTCAAACTTCTGCGCCTTTTTATCCCCGGTGGGGGATTCGCCGACATCGCCCAGGTAACAGTAGCTCGGGAGGGCGCCGGCCGCCCGTATGGAGGAGACAACCTTCTCAATGGGCAGGGCGTCGGGCGCGAGCGTGGAGTCGCCGAAACTCGGATAATATATCTTGGAAATAAAATCGCCCTTCAAAACATTAATAACGTCATATTCGTAGTGGGGGTAGGCGGTATCCAAAAGCTGCGCAGCAGCCTTTTCGCTTACCGGGATCCCCAGCGTATCCCGCAGGTAGGCAAGGAGGGATTCGCCACGGCCGTATTTTTTAACCATCCGTTTCGCAATGGCAAACAGCAGGTGGCGCTCGGTCACGCTGCCGCTCATCACCGTCCGGCCTTCGTCCGTTTTCCCGGTGCCGAAACAGTAAAGGGAATAATCGATCACTTCGTTCCAAAAATCGGGGCACAGATCCTCTTCGGGCAGAAGGGCGCAGGCGCTTTGCGTCTCCTTTTCGGTCCGCAGGTTGCGGCAATAACGGATATCCGCCAAAAGTTCCCGGTCCAGCAACTCCGTCCGGTTTAAGGGGATGCCGTGCGCGGCGATGTACCCGACGGAAGGCTCATCCGGATTGTTGATATACCTGCCTTCCAGGGGCGTGCCCGAAAAATTCGCGCGGACCTCCGCGCCCACCGTGGTCGCGATGCGCATGATGCGGCCCGCCTGCACAAATTCGTCCGCGCCGCCCACCGAATCGTGGTCCACGATGCCCACCGTGGAAAGGCCGTTCATACGTGCTATCCAGACCGCCATGGAGGGGGTGTAGGGAGAAAAGGAATACCAGGTATGCACGTGGTTGTTGGTGTCCTCCGTCTGCCTGGGAAGGGATATCTCGCCCGTTTCCGCCAGATGGTTCAGGATGATCAGGGCATCCAACCTCTTGCGCAGGTCAAAATTGCCAAGGTCGGCCACCAGGTCGCAGTAAGACGGCCTGATGCCGAAAGTCATGTTCGGATCGGGGTTGAAAAGCTGGTCCGCATTCTTGTTGTACATCGTTTATCCGCCTTGATTCCAATGAGATAGTTCTATTTTACAGGCAGACTTTTTGCTTGTCAATAAACGGCCCCTATAGTATAATAAAAGAAAATCGCAGGGAGGAAAAAATGAAAAATCTGATCGATATTGCAGATATCTCCATGGACGAGGAGCAGGAGCTCATCGACCTTGCGAAAGATATTCTTCAAAATCCCGATCAATATTGTGAAGCGTGCCGAAGAAAGAAACTGGCAACGCTTTTTTTTGAGCCTTCGACCCGTACGCGCCTCTCTTTCGAAGCGGCGATGATCGAACTGGGCGGAGACGTGATCGGGTTTTCAACCGCGGAAGCGAGTTCGGCCGCCAAAGGCGAAAGCGTATCCGACACCGTCCGCACGGTGGAGAATTACGCGGATATCATCGCGCTCCGGCATCCGAAGGAAGGCTCCGCACTGGTCGCGTCCCGTAACATAACCATCCCGCTGATCAACGCGGGAGACGGCGGCCACCAGCATCCGACCCAGACGCTGACCGACCTTTTCACCATCACCATGATCAAAAACCGCCTTTCCAACCTGACCATCGGTTTTTGCGGGGATCTGAAATTCGGCCGGACGGTCCATTCCCTGATACGCGCGCTTTCCAGGCATGCGGGCATCCGCTTTGTGCTGATCTCCCCGAACGAGCTTCGGGTTCCCATGTACGTGAAGGAAGACATCCTTGAAAAGGGCGGCACGTACCTGCAGGTGGAAAAACTGGAAGAGGTGATCGGCACGCTGGATGTGCTGTATATGACCAGGGTCCAGCGGGAACGGTTCTTTAACGAAGAAGAATATGTGCGCTTGAAAGACAGCTATATCCTGAACAAGGCGAAGATGGACATGGCCAAGGAAGACATGATCGTGATGCATCCGCTGCCCAGGGTAAACGAAATATCGGTGGAAGTGGACCAGGACGAGCGTGCGGTATATTTCAAACAGGCGATGTACGGCAAGTTCATCCGCATGGCGCTGATCTTAAGGTTATTGGGGGTGAAATAAATGCTGAGCGTAGACAGCATCGAACGCGGCGTGGTGATAGACCATATCAAGGCCGGGAAAAGCATGGAGATATACCAGTATCTGAATCTGGGCGATCTCGACTGTTCGGTGGCCATTATCAAAAGCGTGAAGTCCAGCAAAATGGGCAAAAAAGACATTATAAAAATAGAAGATGTGATCGACGCGGATCTGGAGGCTCTCGGGTTCATTGACGAGAACATCACCGTGAACATCATAGACAAGGGAAAGATCATAGAAAAGAAAAAGCTTTCCCTGCCCAAACGCGTGGTCGGGATTATAAAATGCAAAAATCCGCGGTGCATCACTGCGACCGAACAGGAACTGGTGCACGAGTTCAGACTGGTGGACGACAAGAAAAAACTCTACCGCTGCGTATACTGCGAACAGGAATTTGACAATACCGCGGGCTGAAGAATAAAGTTACCGCCGTTCTTTTTAAAACAATAAAAGTTTAGGAGCGCAGTGGACGGATATGAAAGCACTGGGGATGATCATTACCGTAATTGCCATATTTTTAAGCGTAATGCTGGCGCAGCCGCTGGCGGTGGCCTGAATGCCTACCGGCCGGCTGCAATCAGCGCGGCGCCCAGCGCGCCGCAGATCTGGGGCTCGTCCGGCAGAAAAATATCCTTTCCGAGTCTCCTGGAAAGATCGGTAGTGACGCCCTTGTTTTTTGCCACTCCGCCGGTCATCATATAACCGGGGCTGCAATTCATGCGGGATATCATCGCGAAGATACGCGCCGTAATGGAAGCGTTTATACCGTGGATGATATCCGGCTTTTTTTTATTTTGGGCGATCAGGCTGATGACTTCCGATTCCGCAAAAACGCTGCACATGCTGGCAATCTGAATCTCCTCTTCCCACTGAAGGCCCGCGCGGGCAAAATCTGCAAGTTCCATTCCAAGGGTGTCCGCCATCATTTCCAGAAACCGGCCGGTCCCGGCCGCGCATTTGTCGTTCATGGAAAAATCAATCACATCGCCCGAACCGTCCAGCTTGATGATCTTGCTGTCCTGGCCGCCGATATCCACTATGGTGCGCGCGGCGGGGTTTAAATAAAACGCGCCCTTGGCGTGGCAGGTGATTTCGGTAACGGGCCTGCCCAGGTGGAGGGCGTTCCGCCCGTATCCGGTGGCGACCGTACCTGCAATATCTTTTTCCTCCAGGCCGCATTTCAGAAGGACGTCCGCGAGCGCCGCCCTTGCGCCGTCCGCCGCCCGCCCGCCGGTGGGCAATATGCTGTAGCCCAGGATGCGGAGGTTCTCATCCAGAAGCACCGCATCGGTGGAAGTGGAGCCCGAATCGATCCCTGCGAATATCCTGCCTTCCGCAGCCGCCGCTTTTTGCCGGGGCTTGCCGCCGGCCGCTTTGAAAGATTCAAAAAACGCTTCCATGCGGGTTTTAATCTGCCCGTCCGCAGCGCCGGTATAATCCGTCTCCAGCTTAAGCGCCGGCAGGCCGGGGGCCTCCCTTAACGCGGCATATTCAAAACCGTAATAATCGCAGAACTTGATGGTATGGTAGACGATCCCGCGTGTATGCTGCCCCGCCCAAAGGGCGCGCCGGCCTTCCGTGTCCTGCATCCGCATGCAGGGGGGCAGGGATAAAAGCTCTTTCGCGTACCATTCCATAAGCGCGGCCGTATCGTCCGTCCCGGGCGGCGCTGCGCCGAAGCTGCGGGCCTGTCCCGTACAGGTCATGTCCCGGACGGGCAGGGGCGATATATCGGTTAGCAGGCCAAAAAGATGCGCGGGCATCCGCGCGCCCAGAAGCGCAATATGGTCTTCCCCGGCCCGTTCCGCCTGCCCGCGGGGCAGCGCCTTCAGGAATGCGTCCGTGTCAAAACCTTTGCCATAATAATCTTCCAGGCTTTTAATGAACCGGAGAAGTTCGCCCGCGTACAGCCGAACGGACGCGGGATTCACAACCCGCGGCAGGTTCAGCATGGCGTGGAAACCGGATTGTTCGGTCAGCAGATCGGAAACCCGCTTGATGGAATCGCAGCAGTTGGTGAACACGGTTTTATTATCGTTTTCCCCGGCGCAGGCCGAATAGACCGCCTTGGCATAACTGCACAGGTTGGGATGCACGGCCGCTTCCTGTACGCCGGAAGGCGCGGGGGAGAGGAGATGCGGCGTTTCCCCAAACCCGTAAAAAAGCTCTATGGGCGTGTATTTGCAGCAATAACCAATCATACTTTCTTCTCCAGCATTTCCAGAAAGGCCTGCAGGCGGGTCTCCATCTGTCCCGTCTGGGCATTCCGGCGGTCGCACGCGTCGCCGTCCAGGATAAGAGAGGGGATCCCGGCCTCCTCCAGCGCGCTTTTCAGCATAAATACGCCGCCGGACGACTGTTTGCAGCCCCAGTGGCAGAAAAGCACCGCGCCCTGCGCGTGCAGTTTTTCCGCCATATTTGCGGCGGCGGCGGCCTTCCTTGAAAATCCGCCGTTCATCGTGTTGCGGATCAGCCGCCTGGCCATGCCCGTATAGGGGTCGTCCGCCGGGATGTCTTCCAGGTAATCAAAACAAAGGTCGCTGATGACGAGCTGGTAATCCCTGCTGAAATCAAAAACGTCCTTCAGCGGCTGCGCATAATAAGGCAACACGTGGCTCCAGAAGATGCGCTTTGCGCCCGAAGGCGGGCAGGCGCTGATGTCTGCAAGCTGCATTTCAAAGAACCGGCGGGCACCTTCCGATCCCATCAGGATATGGGTGGGAAGCAGGTTGAACATCTGCAGGCTCACGCTGGTGGGGAAGGACCTGGTTGCAAGCTCTTCAAGGAACAGCCGGTAGTTTTTAAGGGATTCGTTCGTGCACCATACGGCCTGGGCGAACTTTTCGCCGTCCATTTTCCGGTGCAGGGAATCCTCTATATATTCCGTCATCCTGTAAAGCTGCTTCGCGACATATTCGGCGGCGTCTTCGGAATCGTGGTGGGGAACGTCTATCACGAATTCCCGCAGGCCGTAATGCCGGGCGATGCGCCTGAAGGAACTGATGTTTGCGTCGCATACCGTGGAAGTGGTGATCATCAGGCGCGGGCGGGGCAGTACGCCCGATTCGGCCGCACCCACCAGGGCCTTGTGGTAGGAGCAGAATGTTTCGGGAACCCCTTTTTGTTCGGCAAATTCCAGAAAGCCCCTTTCGCTGTATCCGCCCGTTAAATAGGATGAAAAACCCTCCGCGCACAGGGGATGCAGCCCGAAGGCGTGCAGGGGCTCGCAGGGGGTGAATATGTTGACCAGCGCGCTGTTGTTTGGATGGCGGAGCGCGCCCAGTATGGATTGCATGCTGATCAGCTCAAGATAGCGCTGGGAGGGCAGGAGACGTTCGTCGGGTTTGCGCTTTAAAATAACATTCTGTATGCCGAAACCCAGCCGGATAACGTTCCGGGTGAAAAGCGGATGGGAAATGCAGGTATTATTCACAATCTTGCCGAAAACTTCCGCAGCGCTCATTGGCCCTCTCCTGGTGGTACCCGTCTATACAACGGCCAGTATTTCTTCCGGTTCTTTCATATGGTATTTTGCATCCAGGCCGATAACCGCGCCCCATTCGGCCAGGGCGAAATCCACGCCCGCGGCCCGCGCGCACAGCTGGTCGTTCTTGGAATCGCCTATGAAGAGGGCGGTTTTACTGTTATGCCCCGAACGGTTAAAAAACTCATACAACGGTTCGGGGTCCGGCTTGTGTTTTGCGGCGTCTTCCACGCAGATGGCCGTTTTGAAATATTTCTTCAGGCCGAAGCGCGTAAAATCGTGGTCGTATTCCCAGACGGTTTTGGAGGTAACGACGCCCAGATAAACGCCCTTCTCAAAAAGGCGGCGGATGACGTCCTCCATGCCGGGAAATATGCGGTTTTTTTCCGCCAGGCTGTGATAGGCGTTGTCCACCCTGGCAATAAACGTATCCGCGTCGGCCACCTTCAGTTTTTTGGCCGTGTGCCGGGTGGTGGTGCCGAAAGCGAAATCGATCTCATCAAAAGGAACGAGTCTGCCGCTTTCCATAAAATAAGCCTGCTGCACCGAAAGCAGGGAAGCTTCCCTGGTGTCCAGAATGGTGCCGTCGATATCAAAGATTACGCAATTATACATGAATTAGCCTCCCGGCAAAGTTTATCATAAAAAAACGCCTCTTTCAATATGAAAGCCGATATGTTATAAATACCATGAGGTGTTTATAATGACCGTCCAGAAAAAGGTTCTGCAGATATTCGAGGAAAACAAGGGAAAGACCCTATCGGGCGAAGAAATCGCGCGGGAGATCGGTTGTTCCCGCGCGTCGGTATGGAAGGCGGTCCGGGCGCTTCGTGCGGAAGGATACTCCGTCGAAAGCGCCACCAACCGCGGCTATACGTTCTTTGAAAACGATATCCTCTCCGCGGAAGGCGCGGGGGCGCATCTTTTAGGCGGCTGGCAGATTGTTGTGTTGGAGTCGGTGGATTCCACCAATGAGGAAGCGCGCCGCCGCGCGCAGGCCGGCGCGCCGGACAGGACGGTAATCGCGGCCGAACGCCAGACAGGCGGGCGCGGGCGGCGGGGGAAAACCTTTTTTTCACCGCGGGGCACCGGCCTTTATTTCAGCGTGCTGCTCCGGCCCAGGATGACCATGGCGGACGCGGCGCTTGTTACCTGCCGGGTGGCGGTGGCGGTGGCGCGCGCCCTGGAAAAATACGCTGATGAAGCCGTGCAGATCAAATGGGTAAACGATATATACATCGGCGGGAAAAAGGTGTGCGGCATCCTTTCCGAAGCAACCAGCGACCTGGAAAGCGGGGGAGTAGAATATATCGTAGTCGGGATCGGCATCAACGTGTCCACGCGCGATTTCCCGGAGGAACTCAAAAATATCGCGGCCGGCCTGCCGGGAAACGTAAACCGCAACGAACTGCTGGCCGGGATCCTGAACCGCCTGGATGAAACGCTGGTAGAAGATGTGATGGATGAATATAAAAAGCGCTCCTGCGTGATCGGGAAAGCCATAGAGATCATCCATCCGGACGGGGCGGAACCCGCCCTTGCCGTGGATATCGATTCGCAGGGGCACCTGATCGTCCGGGACATGTTCGGGAAACTAAAAGTCCTTCATTCGGGGGAGATCTCCATAAAAATAGGATAGCATATCCATCAAAGGAAACAATATCTAATTATTTACATTTATTATGCCTTGATATATAATGTTATCGGCGGAAACATCCGCTGCCCTGGTCTTGAAAAAAACCATAGAAATCAATGCAACAGCCGCAAACCTGCGGCCGATTGTTTGATTTGTGCATAGGGACGGCTGGCGATTGTAAAAACCGCTTTTTGAAAAAGGTTTGGACTGGAATATAAAATTTATTTTTAAGGAGATAAAAAGATGAAAAAGATATTATGCCTGTTTCTTGTTTTAACGCTTGTTCTCATTGCGGCGGCCTGTTCGTCCCCTGCGGCGCAGGAAAGCACGTCTGCGGCCGCATCCGAAGAAGCGTCGGCGGAATCCGTTGCTCCGGTTGTTGTTTTCAACGACCCTGTGCTGGAGGAAAGGGTGCGCGCCGCCATGAACAAGCCGGAGGGCGATATCTCCCTGGAAGAAGCGCAGGCGGTGACCGAGCTTGACCTGGAAAACAAGGGCAACGCCCCGGAAGGGTGCATCAGGGATTTAAGCGGTCTTGAGAACTTCAAAAACATAAAGTCGCTTAAAATATCCTTAAACAATATATCCGACCTGTCGCCCATAGCCGGCATGAACCTTGAAGTGTTTTATTCCATGAACGGCAATCAAAACATCACCGACTTCAGCCCGCTGGCAGGCTCGACGGATATGCTGGATCTCGCCATACTTGGAGACGACAATATCAGCGATTCCAGTGCAGGCTTCATTGAAGGCATGACCAAGCTGCAGATACTGTGGATACAGGACGAGCCGAACTTTACGGACATCAGCATGGTCGCAAATTTCCCGGATCTTGTAAAGCTTGATCTGACGAGGTGCGGCGTGAGCGACATAAGCCCCACGGCGGGGCTTGCGAACCTTACGGAAGTGTATCTGAAGGGCAATCCCATAGAGGATTATTCGCCTCTCGCAAACGTTTATCCCAATCTGGTACAAAAAGACTTCGAATTGGAATAAATAATAGTTTTTAAAGGAGAGTAAGGAATGAAAAAGATTTTATGCATTGTTCTTGTTTTAACGCTTGTTCTTACTGCGGCGGCGTGTTCGTCACCCGCGGGACAGGAATCGGCGGTTTCGTCCGCGTCCGTGGAAACGGCGCCCGCATCCGCGGCCGATGTTGTGGTTTTTGCTGACCCCGTGCTGGAAAAGAGGGCGCGCGAATCCATGGGAAAAACGGAGGGAGATATCACGCTGGAAGAGGCCCAGGCGGTCATACAGCTGGAAATGTCAAACGAATGGAATGAGGAAAAAGGGGGCCCGGATGGTGACCAGATCACGGATCTGAGCGGCCTTGAAAATTTTACGAATCTGGAAGGCCTTAATATGAATTTCAACTCGGTCACAGACATCACGCCGCTGGCCGGCCTTACCAAACTGAAAAGCTTGTCCATCGGCGGCAGCCCGGTCGCGGACATCACGCCCCTTGAAAACCTGACGGAACTGGATTTTCTGTGTATGTTCAGCTGTGCGGCGCAGGACTACACCCCGCTCGAAAAACTGACCAAACTAAAGACATTGTATATTGAGTGGTCAACGCTCGGCGATTTGAGCGTGCTTTCGGGGATGAAAGACCTTGAAACGCTTTCCATCGGCAACACGCAGGTGAGCGATCTTACGCCTATTGCGGGCCTTGAAAAACTTAAGAGCCTCAAGCTGGAAGGCAGCCTGGTGACCGATTATTCGCCCATCGCGGCTATCTACCCCAACCTGACGGAAAAGGATTTCGAAATGGAATAAAAAGAGACAACCTGAAAGGGCTGCCCGCGGTGTGCGGGCAGCCCTTGTATTTTTTATGGACTTCACTTATTTCTTGTTGGCCCGCATCCGCTGCTGGTGGTCCAGGATGGCCTTGCGTATGCGGATGTTTTTGGGCGTTACCTCTACCAGTTCGTCGTCCGATATAAACTCCAGCGTTTCTTCCAGGGAAAGCTGCCGGGGGGGCGTCAGGCGCAGGGCCTCGTCGCTCCCGGAGGCGCGGATGTTGGTGATGTGCTTTTTCTTGCACACGTTCACCACCAGGTCTTCCGCCTTGGGGGAAGATCCCACCACCATCCCCGCGTACACCTTGGTGCCCGGGCCGATAAACAGCGTTCCTCTCTCCTGCGCGTTGTACAGGCCGTATACCACGGCTTCGCCCGGTTCGTGCGCGATAAGGGAGCCGAAGCTGCGGCGTTCGATATCCCCCTTGTAGGGCGCGTAGCCCAGGAACAGCGCGTTCAGGATACCTTCGCCCCGGGTGTCGGTCAGAAATTCGCTCCGGTAGCCGAAAAGGCCGCGGGAGGGGATCTCAAACTCCAGGTTCATGCGCTCGCCCGAGGGGTTCATATTCTTAAGTTCGGCCTTGCGTTTGCCGAGTTTTTCGATCACGCTGCCCACCGTGTCCGCGGGGGTGTCTATAAAAAGCGTTTCCATGGGTTCGCAGAGCACGCCGTCAATATGCTTGTACAGCACGCGGGGCGGGCTCACCATGAATTCGTAGCCTTCCCGCCGCATGGTTTCAATCAGGATGGATAGGTGCATTTCGCCGCGTCCCAGCACACGGAAGGAATCCTTCACGTCCGTGTCCTCCACGCCCAGGGAAACGTCCTTCTGCAGCTCCCGGTACAGCCGTTCCCGCAGGTGCCGGGTGGTGACGAATTTGCCCTCGGTGCCGGCAAAGGGGCTGTTGTTTACGCTGAATGTCATCTCCACCGTGGGTTCGGATATTTTTACGAACGGAATGGGCTCGGGAGTCTGCGGGCCGCATACCGTGTTGCCGATGGAAAGGTCCGCGATGCCCGAAAAAGCGACGATATCCCCGGCTTCCGCGGATTCGGCCGGTTTGCGCTTAAGGCCGTCGAAGGTATAGATGGCCGTGATCTTTGCTTTTTCGCTCAGGGCCGGGTCGTGGTAATCGCACAGAACAATTTCCTGGTTCTGGCGCAGCGTGCCCCGCTCTATCCGCCCGATGCCGATCCGCCCAACGTAATCCGAATAATCAAGGGAGGAAACAAGAAGCTGCAGCGGCGCCTGCCCGTCCCCTTCGGGCGCGGGGATATAGGAGAGGATCGTATCGAAAAGCGGCTTTAGATCAACGCCCTTTTCATACGGGTTCATGGAGGCGGTGCCGTTCCGGCCGGAACAGTATACGATGGGGCTGTCCAGCTGGTCCTCGTGCGCGTCCAGTTCGATCAGCAGGTCGAAAACCTCATTCGGAATCTCGGAAAGCCGCGCGTCCGGGCGGTCCACCTTGTTCACAACAATGATTACCCGGTGGTTCAGTTCCAGCGCCTTCTGAAGAACGAAACGCGTCTGGGGCATAGGGCCCTCAAACGCGTCCACTAAAAGGACCACTCCGTTTACCATTTTGAGGATCCGTTCCACTTCCCCGCCGAAGTCCGCATGCCCCGGCGTGTCCACAATATTTATTTTTACGCCCAAATACTCGGTGGATGTGTTCTTGGCCAGAATGGTAATCCCGCGTTCCCTCTCCAGGTCGCCCGAATCCAGCACGCGCTCCATTACCGTCTGGTTCTCCCGGAACACGCCCCCCTGTTTGAGCATTTCGTCCACCAGCGTGGTTTTGCCATGGTCCACATGGGCGATGATGGCGATATTTCTGATGTTTTCCTTCTTCAAAAGATCTCCTGCCTTTCAATAAACCAACCCATTATACATCAAATCGCGGGCCGATACAACAATCCGCCGTAAAATAAAATCGCGTATGCGCAGGCCGGCCCGTTGCGGCCCGCGGGATTATATACTATAATAGACCGCGTATAAATAAATCAGCCTGCAAGGAGAGCCGCAGTGAGCAAATTCAGGGAAAAAACGCT
>Ga0172371_10004495_pt1 | contig 21045 bp, 32 predicted proteins | sample Lak12m_FD_114543 | JGI IMG/M metagenome (GOLD analysis project Ga0172371, IMG submission 114543) | Freshwater microbial communities from Kabuno Bay, South-Kivu, Congo - kab_022012_12m | ecosystem: Environmental > Aquatic > Freshwater > Lake | place: Democratic Republic of the Congo: South-Kivu... | reverse complement strand
TTTCCCGGTCTCAAATTCTCTTATCTTCAAATATCCCCTTCTAGCTAGATCTATCATTGTTGCAGTAATATCGACCATATCAACCTTCTCATCTTTTAATGAACCAAGTAAATACGGTTTTATACCATCCGGCGCATTATATATAGGAACTATTGTAGAACGATACTTCGGGTCCCGGCCCACTCTATACCAATTCAAATAGATAAAAAATATGGATGCAGGAAGAACCAAACAGGAACATATACTGCATAAAACCAAAGCGATCATCAAAATTTTTTGGACTGGATCCTGCTCTAGATTAACCTCAATCAGTTTTTCCTCATTTGAGTTAAGATCGAATTCTAATTTCTGATCCAAATATCCTGAAGCTGCAAGGTTTAACTCAACCGGACCAGCTGGGATACCTCCCAAAGTACCTTCTACTCCATCTATTGTCACACCATTTATTGTTAGATTAAGTGTGGAGGGGTTAGTTTCTAATTTCAATGAGCCTGGAGGATCAATCGTATTTTTAGGAAATTTGATTGCCAAGGTAATATCTTGAGACACAGCTACATTCCCGGCTTTAATAATGACCGGATTAACTGAGGATATTACTTCATGATCAACAAAGGTAAAAGCGGTATTACTCAAAACCCTAAGATCGTCTGAACTGATCTGTGTTCCTTCTGGGAAATTAATAGTGAAAGTGCTCTCTTGTATTGAGGTTGGTCTCTCTGGGGGTAACATATCCCAATAGAATAGATCGTAATCAGCGAAAAGACCTAATCCACCGAATACCTTGTATTTAATCGTATATTTAAAATCTTCGGCATTAAATACTCTACCTTCCGGTGCAAAATTCCAGGTAACTTTTAGTCTATCCTCTCCACTTTCATAAACGTTCTCAATCGTATATTGTTCATCAGGAATCCTGTCACCCGCTTCATCGTAGAATCCCAAAAATTCCAAATATTCAAATCCCCCGCATTGCATGCTATTAGAATTGGAGCATAGTGCCTCGGTTTCATTATCTTGCAGGGTAATACCACGAAAGACTTTGCGATACGTACCAGAAAAGAAAACTGTAATGTCTTCACTCACAATATATGTAGAGTCCTTAGCTATATCTACATTAACATTGTACGTCTTGTAGTAAGCTTCATCAGCCTTAACTATTTGGGTGAAAAAAGGAAATAGTATTAGGAATAATCCTAATACTAATCCTAGCTTGGTTCTAACAAAGCTGAACATAATTTATTTGTAGACGATTATTTCTTTTCCTCGTCGTTAAAGTCAACTTTAACATTCTTTTTAGCTTCTTCTTCTGCTGCAAAGAATTCTCTTGCTTTGAATCCTAATATACCTGCGATAAGATTATTAGGGAATACCATGATCTTGGTATTGAAATCCCTAACTGTACCATTGTAATAACGTCTTGCTCCCTGAAGCTCAGTTTCGATCTCGCTTAGACTGTCTTGTAATTTAATGAAGTTCTCATTGGCTTTTAATTCAGGATAATTTTCAGCAACTGCGAATAAAGTTTTTAAGGTAGCTGATAATTGATTCTCTAACTCTCCCTTTTTCTCAATACTATCAGCATTCATCGCTGCATTTCTTAATTCTGTGACCTTTTCGAATGTAGATTTCTCATGCTTGGCATATCCTTTGACAGTTTCAACAAGATTGGGGATAAGATCGTATCTTCTTTTAAGTTGAACATCTATACCACTCCAAGCTTCATCAACTAAAATTTTTGCTTGGACCAGACTGTTATAAACTGCAATTCCAAATATCAGAACTGCCACAATGACTCCGCAGATTAAAAGTACAGGTAATAATACCATTGGGAAATAAATAATAAATTAAATATTACTAGATTATACTCTGCCTCAATATTCAAGACAATAAGGCGGCATTCTTTCCGGCGATAGCACCTGATGCCCAAGCCCAGGATAGATTATATCCTCCAATTTCGCCGTCTACATTTAATACTTCTCCACACAGGAATACTCCTTTGCTTATTTTAGACTCCAAGCTTTTATGATCAACCTCATCCGTATCCACTCCTCCACTTGTGAATTCAGCCTCATTCCAGCCTCTGGTTCCATTGATTTTAATAATATAATTAGTTAAATTCTCAAGTAATAAAGTGCGATCATATTCTGACAAGTCAAGATAGGACTGTGCATCAAGCTTCAACTGCTTACAGATAAAATTAGCCAGTTTGTAGTGAATAAGCCCGTAAAGAGATTGAGGTAAATTTACTCCTTTATTCTTTCTACTAAATTCGTTCAAACTTCTATTCAATTGTTCTTTAGGCTGCATTACAAAATCAATACTAAGATCTAACTCCTGTATACTTTCTCTATTTATTAAAACAGATGCTTCTCTACTAATATTAAGGACCGCACTTCCTGAGACCCCATATTTGGTAAATAGCAGATCTCCGACACTGGATTTTAACTCCTTCCCATATATCAAATTTATCTGGGCTTGAACTTTGACTCCCTGCAAATGTTGAGATATCTGAGCCTTCGAGATTAAAGGTACTGCTGCAACTACAGGTTCAATAGTCCTATGCCCTAAAGATCTGGCCAGTTCAAAGCCACTACCATCTGCCCCTAATGCTGGATAAGTTTTACCACCAGCAGCTAAAATTAACTTATTAGTAACATATATATCATTTTGGCCGTCCTTGTTTACCTGAATCTTGAATTTGTCATCCTTGTTGATAGATACAACTTTACTGTTTAAATGCAATTTGATATCTAAGACATTAAGTAATTCCAACATCAGGTCTAATACATTATGGGCTTGATCGGTTATGGGGAAAACTTTCCCTGTATTCATTTTGCTCTCAACATAGGTCATTATGCCCAAATCAGCAAAAAACTGCTTGATTTCTTTGTAACCAAACTGATTAAAAATCGATCTTAAGAGTTTCTTGTCAGTATCGTAATAATGATCTTCAGGATTTAAGCTTAAATTTTCATTGTATAAATTACAACGTCCTCCTCCACTAACTAAGATCTTACGTCCAGCAGCAAAGGAGCCTTCGAGTAAGACGATATTTTTTAAAGGCGCATAATATCTGGCACTGATTGCCGCCATAATACCTGCTGCTCCAGCGCCAATTATTACGATGTCAGTATTGTAAGTTCTTCCCATAGTAGCTTGATTCTATCAAAATTATCTAAAATATTATATGATAAAGCATAATTGAGTTGATACATGAACAAACTTCTATCTAGACTTCCGCATGTTAAGAACAAAAATGTAGCCTTATTCTATATTTTTAGTATCGTACACGCCTGCTACTTTGCCGAAGGAAACTGGATTTTCCTATACTTGTTCTATTTCAATTATGCAACTATTGGTCTATTGGACTCAATAGCCTTTACTATCTGGGTACTTTTGGAAATACCAGCTGGCTCTATAGCAGATATTTTAGGCCGCAAAAGAGTGATCCGGTTCTCCTTTTTAGCCGTATCTCTTGGTATATTAATGCAAGCTTTAGCCAGCTCACCGGTGATGCTCTTTTTAGGTAATGTCATCTTCTATATAGGTTTAGCTTTCTATTCCGGATCCATGGAAGCATTAACTTATGATACTTTGATCGAGGCAAAAGTTGAGAAGGATTTTGATAAGATCGTAGCTACTTCGAAATCACTTCAAGCCATTGCCTATATATTCGCCGTGCTAATTGGGGGATATGCATCCTCACTTAATATACGTCTTCCTTTCCTGATTTGGGGAATTGTTCATGCCTTCGCCTTTATTATGAGCTTCATGCTGAAGGAACCGAAAGTTGATTCTATCAAAGTGACTTTAAAAAGCTATCTGCAACATAATATTCAAGGCATTAAGGAATTATTCAAACCACAGCTAAAGCCTTATCTGTTTTTCATTTTCATTGTATTAGGGGTCGTCTTCTGGTATGACTGGGGCTTTATTAAGCCTGCGGTTGTAATAAGCTTTGGTTTTGATTCCATTAATATGGGATACATTTTTGCATTGGAAGGTTTATTAATTGCTATATTACTTCCTCAATTACCGAAGTTAAGAAAAATCATTAACGATTATACTGGATTAGTAATACTTAATTTCCTAGTTATATTAAGCATATTCTTATTTGGCAGTAATATTGGCTACTGGGGTGTTATTCCTATTGTGACTATCGCCTTAGCAGGTAATTTCGCTTATGGCTGGATCAGCATAATAATAAATAAGCATGTCTCATCAAATAGAAGAGCAACCTCATTATCTGTGGTGAGTACTTTACTTAAGATCCCTTATGTTCTGACAGCATATCTCTCAGGGAGGATAATTGAAGCTGGATATATGACCCAATTCCTTTATGCAATAGCCCTATTGCTGGGAATAATCTCTCTAATTAATTTACTTAAGAATCTAAGGCTCTTAAACAAAAAAGCAATGCTTAATTAGGATCTATCAATGAATTGATCTCGACTTAAAGCATCCACTTTAGGTAATTTAGACAAAAGACCTTTCCAGATCGGATCTAATTCAGTTAAGCTTACGAGCCATTGATAAGTCAATCTTCTATATGCTATATGACCTCCATTTCTGGTTCTTAAGGCAATTGTATAGGCTAGATCATCAAATGATCCATAGAACTTATATCTGGCTGCGTAACCATGATTAAATAAATATCTGGTGAATTCATTAACAATATCCTTTGGGAGTTCTTCTTTAGCCTTCAGATACCAGCTCTTAATATCCCCATAATACTGCATCATTCTTTTATCGTATTCTTGTCTTAAACTTTTTAACTTAGGATTATCAAGATAGTCACACAGGTGATACATAGTCTCGACATCACTTGCCATAATCTCATCAATATCCAACTCTTCCTCTAGAAAAGGTATGAATTTCTCCAGACTTCTATGCCTGATCAAATCCTTTAATACTCCATAATCTGTTACACCTTCTAATTTGTAACTTCCACTTTGGGCAATATTACCTAATTGATGATGATGGTCATGATTACTAAATATTATGGCACTTATCTTTGATGCTAATTTAGCAAGCTGATCCTTGGTCAGAGTGACTTTACTACCCGGGTAATTCAATTGTAGATAATTATCTAATAGTTCTACTGTAGGATTAATAAGATTGGTTGTGGTAAGCTGACTTAATTTCTCTTGCTTAAAATTACCCTTTAAAAGAGCTTTGATCTTGCTGGTGCTTTCTGCCCTAGTATGATCTGGTGCTGTATGCCTGACCAAGCCATCTGCTTCTGGTAAATAACCTAATTTTATTAATTCTTCAGTTCCGTTTAATAGATTGAATATTAGCTCTCCCAATTCTCTCTCCACAATAAATTTACTAGCTCTATAATAGGAGATCCTCTCTGACCAGCTTCTAGCAGACATGACCACTCCAATGCTTGTTTGGAGTCCCACAGGCAAAAAATATCTGATAGTATCAAATACTCTAGCTTTCATGGCCTGTTCTCCGGGTTTATCATTAACTTCATAGTTGTCTATGAAAGCCTGCTCTGTTTTATCTTTAAGGCTTGAATAATTATCGAGTGCTTTAAAATAGATGGATTCATATTCCTCACTAAGTGCCGGACTGATTTTAATATGACTTGGTAATTTAATAAATTTCGGAATTGAGAAATCCTGATAACGAGTTGATCTTTCCTGGCCTGCATGAACAGGATTTGAATAAAAGAATCTTTGTGCTAAAAAGATTGGAATATTTTCTAAACATAAAAATAGATCAGCCATATCACCTACTGATTTATGCCCATAATTGTAGAAGATCGATTCCAGTCTCTTTGCAGCATCTTTTCCCGATACATATACTTCCTTGGCAATATCTATAACTGGATCTGCTGACCTACTATACCTTGCACCTAAAAAGGCATTGATGGAGGGCTGTTTGGCATTGGGATTTTGTAGCAAGGTGTTGACCTTGAGTTCATGCCATGTACTCTCTGAAGAAACAAAAGCAATATGAAGGTCTTTAAAGAATTCAGATTTCATACATGAGAATAATAACTAAGCTATTATGCCATGCTAAATCAAATTCTGTCTATTAAAAAAAGCTCTCTAAAATTAGAGAGCTTAAATTCATCAATAATACGTTTCTTAACGTTTGGAGTATTGAGGACCTTTTCTAGCTTTGATCTTGCCGGTATGTTTTCTTTCAACCATTCTATCATCTCTACTTAAATATCCAGCTTTCTTCAATACGCTTTTGAATTCCTCATCCATCTTGATTAAGGCTCTTGCCATTGCTTGAATTACAGCGCCTTTTTGACCATTTACACCACCACCTACAGCTCTTACTGTAAAATATACCTTATCGGCAATATCTAATGCTTTCAAAGGAGCCATGATCTCTCTTTGATCATTCTCCCATTTAAAGTACTGTTCAAAAGGTTTATCGTTAACTGTAATAGCGCCCTTACCTTCAAATATCCTTACACCAGCAACTGATGTCTTTCTTCTTCCTTTAGCGTAATAGTATTGTTGTTTCTGATTTTGCATCTTCAAATATCAAATAAATTAGATCTTTACCACAATTGGTTGCTGAGCTTCCAAATCATGTTTGGCATCAGCAAATACTCTAAGGTTTCTCAACATTCTTCGTCCCATTTTATTCTTGGGCAACATACCCCAAACAGCTTGCCTTACTACATAATCTGGTCTCTTTTGCATCATTTGCTCCAATGTTCTTTCCTTAAAACCACCAGGGTAATTTGAATGCCTGTAATACATCTTTTTATTCCTGGTTGTATCATTGAAATCCATAAGAGAGGCATTAACAACAACTACTCTATCTCCGCAGAAAAGATTGTCTGCCTTAAACACTTTGTTCTTTCCCATTAGAATACCGGAGACTACTGAAGCTAATTTACCAAGTCTTACATTCTTGGCATCAACCAGCATCCATTCATTTTTTAACTCACTTTCTTTAATACTTCTTGTTTTATTCATGATTAAATTCCTGATCTAGTTTTAATTTTTGATGCAGATACATTACCAGCTACTTGAGCAGAAGCTGAAAGATTCTTAGCTGCAAGATTTTTTGGCTCTTTAGTTTCTGTCTTCACTTCCTTTTTATCACTTTTAACTACTTTCTTACCAATCTCCTTGTATACGTATCCCTTAACCATCATTTTAACCATAGGTGTGGCATCTCCTTTACGTACATTTAGATTGTAAAGCTTAACGAAGCCACTGGTTTCCTTTTCATAGCGTTTAGCATAAATTGCCAGTAATTTATCTACAGCATTCTCATTACCTAACTTTAAAGTTAATAAATGTCTCTTGCTGATCTCACTTCTATCACTTTTAACAATTGTGATGAGCTTATCGAATTCTCCAATGACCAATTTGGATTTTGGCTTACTGGTTGTTAAATGTTCGTAGATAATAAGATCACTAAGGAGATTCTTTTGTAAACTCCTTCTATGCGAAGCCTTAATACCTACTTTTGAAATATTAGTTTTACTATTCATCTTAATCCATTAAACTTAGGTTATTAGCAGCAAGCACTTCTTGTAACTCTCCAAGAGATTTCTTGCCCATACCTCTAAAATTAGCTACTTCATCTAATCTATATCTAGTTAGATCATTTAAATTGGTGATACCAGCATTTAGTAAAGCATTGCTTAATCTGGTAGATAAATTCAATTCACCAATCAGAATTCTTTTCTCTTCTTTTGGTTCCAGATCTTCTTCCACTTTTGTCATTTCTTTCAACATATCAGAATCACCACCTAATAGATCAACCATTCTGTTGGCGATACTATCATAGATCTCTGCAGCTTTGAGCATTGCTTGAGAAGGTGAGACAGTTCCGTTGGTTATAATGATTAAATCGATTTGATCATAATTTGTTTCTTTTCCAACTCTAGTCTTACTTAACTCCACCTGGACTTTTTTAACAGGTGAGTAAATTGCATCTAAAGGGATCGATCCCAATTCTTCTCTTAGATCTTCATTTGGATAAGCATAGCCTACACCTGGTTCAACAGTTGCTTCCATGTTCAGGGTGATATCACTTGTTAAATGAGCGATAACAACCTCAGGATTAATGATCTCTACCTCTGCTGGTCTATCAAAATCATTGGCTGATACTTCAGTTACCTTACCTTTTTTACCTTTAACTTCTAACTTCATTGTTCTTTTTTCATTACCATGCAATTTGATGGACAATTCCTTCAATTTTAAAATCATAGTCAATACATCTTCCTGCAAACCTTCTATCGTTGCATACTCATGCTTTACACCCTCGATCTTGACTGCTGTTATAGCGGCACCAGGAATTGAGGATAATAATAGCCTTCTTAATGTATTGGAAATGGTCACACCATATCCTTTGGGCAGAGGTCCAATTTTGTATTTACCACTCTTGGCGTCCTCCTGCTCCTTTGTTATTTTAAATAGATCGAGACCTATCATGTTTTTAAATCCTGATAAAAATTATTGTCTTGAATAAAGCTCAATTATCAACTGTTCATTTATACCCTGATCAATCATTTCTCTTGTTGGTAAAGATTCAATTTTACCGTTATCTAGCCATTTGGGGGTATTCCTCTTGGCAGCCTTATTCTCAGCTGAAATTAATTGAACCATTGGTGATTTTGTAAATCTTGGTGTATATTCAACACTATCTCCAGGCTTCAATGTCATTGAAGGAATAGCCGCTTTTGCACCGTTCACTTTAATATGACCATGAGTCACAAATTGTCTTGCCTGAAAAATATTTTTAGCAAGTCCCATTTTGTAAACAACATTATCAAGCCTTAATTCTAATAGTTGTAATAATCTTAAACCTGTATTACCTGTAGCTTTTGTTGCTTGAGTGTAAATATTTCTGAATTGCTTTTCTAAAATGCCATACATTCTTTTAACTTTCTGTTTTTCTCTAAACTGAACAGCATAGTTAGAAGCTCTACCTCTACTTACTGGATGTTGACCAGGTAGTGTAGGTCTTTTTCTCCATTTATTATCACCAAAAAGATCATAGTTTTCTCTTCTTGATAATTTCCATTTCGGTCCGGTATATCTTGCCATAATTACTAATTTGAAAAATTTATGCTCTAGGTAACCTCCTAGGTGTTACTCCGCCATGTGGCACTGGAGTAAAATCAGATAATGAACTAATACTTAGTCCTGCTGAACGTAATCCTTTTACAGCTGCTTGTCGTCCCATTCCCGCTCCTTTAATAATAACCATAGCTTCTCTAACACCATATTTCTGAGCTTTCATCACAGCATCTTCTGCAGCTTTCGTTGCAGCATAAGCTGTACTCTTTTTAGATCCAGAAAATCCCACAATACCTGGGGAACTTTGTACCAATACATTCCCATCGTAATCAGCAATTGTGACAATGGTATTGTTATAGGTTGATTTAATAAACACCTTAACTTTGGGTGTTAATGCTTTCTTCTTCTTAGGGGCCTTTTTCACTTCTTTGGCCTTTGGATTTTGTTTTTGTGCTTTAGCTGCCACTTATGTCTAGTTTAATAAAAATAAGATAGAAAATATAGACTATGTCTTTTCCAATTTCCTCTTCAATCCACCAACTGCAATATTCTTTCCTTTTCTAGTAACAGCATTTGTCCTAGTCCTTTGTCCGCGCACAGGTAAACCAAGTTTATGCCTATTACCTCTATAACTTTTAATATCTTTTAATCTTTTAATATCTCTAAAGATCTTTTGTCTTAAATCTCCCTCAATAACCAAAGTCTTGATTTGATTGGCAAGCCTTTGTACTTCAGCCTCAGATAAATCCTTGATCCTAGTATCTGCTGATACATTTGTTAACTTAAGGATCTTAGCTGCAGTGGCTGGACCAATACCAAAAATATAGGTCAAACCTATTTCAGCTCTTTTTTCATTTGGTAACTCAACTCCTGCAATTCTAGCCATTTTAATAGTTTAGTAAAATATATATTTAACCCTGTCTTTGTTTATGACGGGCATTTCTTTTGCAATAAACATAAACGACTTTCTTACCTGCTTTATTCCTTCTTTGAACAAAGTAACAGTATTCACATCTTTTTTTAACCGAGGCTTTTACTTTCATTTTAGTAACGATAAATAATCCTGCCTTTGGTCAGATCATAAGGTGATATTTCCATATCAACTTGGTCTCCTACCATCAGCTTAATATAATGCATCCTCATCTTGCCAGAGATATAGGCCATTATGACATGGTCCTTCCCTGCAATATTGATACCTACCCTGAACTTAGTCCCAGGAAGGGTTTCTAATACTGTGCCCTTCACTTTTATAGTTTTTCTGGGATCAGTTATCATCAAATATTGTAAATATCAATTAATTTATAAGAGCAAAAAGAAATAATCAGCGAGAAATCTGATTACGCCATTATAGCAAAGACGGCTCTGGTATTCAATAGAAACCGTCTATATTCTATTTGAACTGATCGTAACTTCTAGTTACAGCCACTGATTTGATCTGTCGCAATGTGTCAATGACTACTCCAACAACAATCAATAAACTTGTCCCACCAATTCCACTAAATAATGACAAGTTAGCTCCATTTGGCATTAATCTTAATAAACTAGGTATCAAGCTTACTAATCCAAGAAATAGTGCTCCCCAGAATGTTAATCGTAATAAAATCGTTATTATATATTTCTCAGTTTCTTTACCAGGCCTGATTCCAGGAATAAACCCGCCACTTTTCTTCAAATTATCTGCTGTCTCTGATGGCTTAAATGTAACTAAAGTATAGAAAAAGGTAAATCCAATAATTAGCAATAAGAATACGAATTCATATAAGAAGATACTACCAGCATCACCGGTTTGATAAGCTGTTCCTAAGAAAGAGGATCCAATCTTTTGTCCTAAATTGTATAGGAATGAATCAGTAGCAGTTAAACTTGTTAATAATTGAGACAATATTTGTGGAAAGGACAAGAGAGCTGATGCAAATATCACTGGCATCACTCCGGCCTGATTTATCTTTAAGGGAAGAAAACTACTCTGCCCGGCCTGACTTGCTCTCACCCTACTTGCATATTGTATTGTTATCTTTCTAGTTGACTCTGTTATAAATGTAATACCATATACCAAAGCAATTAAAGCAATTATAGCGGCATAAACAACTAACATATTGGAGTTCAACAAAACGTTGAAATTACCGTTATTGAATAATAGATTTAGATCAGGCTGTACAAATTGAAAATCACGTATAGCCAAACCCGGAAGTGTACTAAGAATAGATATGGTAATAATGATTGAAGTTCCATTTCCTATACCATATTCTGTAATTAACTCACCCAGCCACATCAAAACCATACTACCTGCAGTTAACGCTGCAATCATAGCAACTATGTCCAGAGTCGTTATTCCATTTAAAAGACCAGCTAATTCAGGAATTGTTTGAGCAACATTTCTCATAACAGTATAGATCACGAAGGCCTGAATAATATTTAGAGGAACTGCTAATATCCTTGTATATGAATTTATAACCCTTCTACCTCTCTCGCCTTCCTTTGATAATTCTTCCAGCTTGGGTATGACAGTTTGCATCAACTGTAGAATGATAGATGCATTAATATATGCTCCTAAACCTATGGCCACAACCGAAGGAGAATCTAATCTACCCCCAGTTACCAATGTAAAAATATTATTTAAAGGATTATTACCAAATACTTCATTGAAGAGTTTTATATCAACACCTGGTAAGGGGACTGCTGCTAATACTCTGTAGACTAGTATTATGAATAAAGTTACTAATACTTTTCTTTGAACATCTTTAGTTTTTAAAGCTGACCAGATGGAATTATTATCTTTAGAGCGATTGCGTGGCATCATATTCATAGCGCCAGCTCCCTTTTTAAAGGGTCTAGAAACCAAATTCTTCAAATTGGTCCAGAACTTTTTAATACTTATTTTTGCCATTGATTTATTTTATGGTGCAACCTGCCTTCAAGACAAGCTCTTTTGCAGTCTTGGAAAATAACAGATTGTCGAACTCTAATTTCCTTTCAAGACTACCCTTTGTAACCACTTTTGCTTTTACAGCTGTTCCCTTTATTAATTTCTTTTCCTTTAATGCTTTAAGATCAACAACTGATCCATTCTCAAATACATTCAATGCAGAAAGTGTTAGAGTAGCTGTTGCAGCGGTTTTTTTGAAATAGGCTCTAGTGAATCCTTTTAATTTTGGAAGTCTTCTAGATAGAGGCATTTGTCCTCCCTCAAAGCCTGGTCTGGGGGAAGCATATCCTGATCTGGATTTGTGTCCTTTACTTCCTTTGCCGGTTGTATGTCCTCCTTTACCGGAGCCATAACCTCGACCTTGTCTTTTGCCGTTATTCTTTTTAATTTTTGGTAAAGTGTTCAACATGATCTTTTAAGTTTACTGTTTTAATGATTGTAAAGCCTCAATACAGGCATATGCATTATTAATTTTATTATTGCTTCCAATAACTTTGGTCAAAATATCTCCAACACCTACAACCTCCAATACTGCTCTAAGAGCTGATCCAGCAATTACTCCTGTTCCTGGTGCTGCTGGTCTTAACATAATTTTAGCAGCTGCTTTTTTATAGAAGATTTGATGAGTAATTGTCTTTCCCTTTAGATTCACTTGAACCATATTCTTCTTAGCTTTATTGTAAGCTTTTGCTTCTGCACTAATAACATCTGCCCCTTTTCCAATAGCGATCCCGACTTTTCCTTTTTTATCTCCAATTACCAAACATACACTTAGTCTCATTCTCTTACCTCCAGAATAGGTTCTTGCTACTCTTCTAATTGATACTATTCTCTTTTCAAATTCATTATCTCTTTCTCTTTTGGAAAAAGGTTTTCTATCCTTACCTGGTCTTGAGGGTCTTCTCATACCAGGTCTTCTCTGCTCTTGTTGAGCAACATTTGTATTCTCAGCCTTATTTGTTTGTTTTACTTCAGCTTCTGCCATTAGTGTTATCTATTAAAATTGAAGTCCTCCCTCACGGGCTCCCTCAGCAAGGCTTTTTACCCTGCCATGGAATTTATATCCGCTTCTATCGAAAACTACTTTACTGATCTTCTTCTCTTTAGCAATTTTTGCTAATTCTAATCCAGCTTCCTTTGCTTTCTCTGTTTTTGTACCTTTTTTAATATTTACATCAGATACTGCACAAATACTTTTACCAATCGTATCATCTATTAATTGGGCATAGATATGAGTATTACTTCTAAATACACTTACTCTTGGTATACTTTTAGTACCAGATATCTTGCCTCTGATTCTTGATTTTCTTTTTTGTCTTCTTAATTCTTTTAATTCCATATTAAGTATTTACTATTTATTTAGATGCAGCAGTTTTTCCTGCTTTTCTCTTAACCTGTTCACCTAGATATCTTATACCTTTACCCTTATATGGTTCAGGTTTTCTAAGTGTTCTAATCTGAGCAGCGACCTGACCAACCATTTGTTTATCAACACCACTAATTGAAACAGTGGTTTCATCGATCATTTTTACATTAATTCCTTCTGGAGCTTTGTATATGACTTTATGAGAGAATCCCAGACTAAGCTCGATGTCATTGCCTTTTTGAGCACCTCTATAACCAACTCCATGTATTTCCAATTTCTTCTCATAGACTTTCGCAACACCTTCTACCATATTAGCTATTAAGCTTCTGTATAATCCATGATAAGCTCGTACTTGAGGCTCATCAGAACTCCTGGTAACGTTTACTTCATTGTCTTTTACTTCAACTTTAACACCAGGTCTAATATCTTGTAATAATTCGCCTAATGGTCCAGTTACTTTAACTAACTGATTACCATAGCTACCTCCGTCTTCTACAGTTACAGTAATATTCTGAGGGATTGTGATTGTTTTATTACCAATTTTTGACATAATTTACCAAATATTGCATAGATATTCTCCTCCAATTTTTTCCATCCTGGCTTGCTTTCCAGTCATAATACCTTTGGGGGTAGAAAAAATATTAATACCTAATCCGTTAATAACCTTAGGAATATCCTGATAGCTCATGTATATTCTGACACCTGGTTTACTTACTCTTTCTAAAAGTCTTATAGCAGGTTTCTTGTTAACATATTTTAAACTAACCAGAATCTGATTTTGTTCATCTTTAAAGTCTTCAATATAGCCTTCCTTCTTTAATATCTCTAGAATAGATTGGCTTATTTTAGACTTGCTGACCAATACTTCCTTTTTATCTGCATTGTTAGCATTTCTTATTCTACTTAATAGGTCTGCAATTGTATCGTTTACCATTAATATGAACTAATAAATAATTACCAGGAAGATTTGGTCATGCCGGGAATATTCCCTTCATGAGCTTTCTTCCTCAAACAATGTCTGCACATCTTAAACATCTTGTAATATGCTCTAGATCTTCCACAGATCACACATCTATTAAATACTCTTGTTGAGTATTTACTTTTATTTTTTAGTATTCTATGTTTTGCTTCTTGTGCAGCTGTTGACATTAGTTATCTATAATAAATTATCGTTTCTTTTGAAAAGGCATTCCTAATTTCTCAAGCAATAATCTTGCCTGATCATCATTACCTGTATTGGTACAGATAATAACCTGCAATCCTCTCAATTTACTAACCTTTGTAGCATCAACCTCTGGGAATACTGTATGTTCTTTGATTCCGACAGCATAATTACCTCTTCCATCAAATGATTTAACAGGTACTCCTCTGAAATCCTTAATCCTGGGCAATACTATTGAAATAAGTCTATCTAAGAAATACCACATCATATCTCCTCTTAAAGTTACCTTTACACCAATAGGCATATTCTCTCTAATCTTAAAGTTGGATATAGCTTTCCTTGTCATAGTCACAACTGGTTTTTGACCTGCAATCATTGCTACATCTCTAACCATCTCATCAATAATATCCTTGTTCACTTTTGCCTCACCTAAACCGGAATTTATCACGATCTTGGTTAATCTTGGTAATGCCATTACATTCTTAATATTTAATTCTTTCTGTAAATCTTTGGCAATTTCTTGATATTTAATTTTTAATCTAGCATTTTCTTTTTCCATTTTTTAAATAGTTTTTCCTGTTTTTTTAGAAATCCTGACTCTCTTTCCATCTTCCATCTTGTAGCCAACTCTAACTGTTTTATCATCCTCTAGTAACATTAATTTTGATACACTGATTAGTCCCTCAATCTTTTTTAATCCACCTTTGTTCTTCTCGCTATTCTTCTTTTCAAAGACAGTTATAAGATTTACTCCACCAACAATAACTTTATTCTTTCTTCTGTCTACCATTTCAACAGTACCGGTTTTACCTTTGTCTTTTCCACTAATGACTTTTACTTTATCTCCTTTTTTAATCTTCATGTTTACAATACTTCTGGTGCTAAACTAATAATCTTTGCATAACCCAACTCTTTAAGTTCTCTTGCTACTGGGCCAAAAATACGTGATCCTTTAGGATCTTTCTTTTCTTTATCAATAATAACAGCAGCATTATCATCAAATCTAATATATGAACCGTCTTTTCTTCTAAGCTCTTTATGAGTTCTAACTATAACTGCATATATTACATCACCTTTCTTAAGAGTTCCATTAGGAATAGCTTCTTTTATGGAAGCACTGACAATATCACCAACTGTACCTGATTTCTGAAAGGTTCCACCTTTTCCTTTACCAAGTATCTGGATAACCATTATTTCTTTGGCTCCACTATTGTCTGCTACTTTTAATCTGGTCTGTGATTGTATCATATTAAACTACTTTCTTCACTAAATAGAAAGATTTATTCTTGCTTAAAGGTCTTCCTTCTTCAATTATTACTTTATCACCAATTTGCATATCTTCTTTCTCTGTATGAACTAAGAAATTCTTATGTGATTTGATGATCTTCTTATACAAAGGATGAGTTGTTTTGATTTCAACTCTAACCTTAATTGTATTCATACCACTAAGCTGTATGATCTTACCTTGCATTCTTTTCTTGTTTTTAGTTTCTTTCTTGGTCATTTTTTTATCTTAATATTATTTCTTGCTTTCGGTTACTTCCTCTTCTTTTACTATTAGAGGTTGTTCCGAACTCTTTTTATTTATTAAGGTTAAGATCCTGGCAATATCTCTTCTCATAACTTTTACCTTGCCTGTATCTTTCTCCTTACCACTTTTTAATTCTAATTCATATGTATGTAATTTTTGTCTTTTATCAGTAAGTGTTGTTACTAACTCTTCTATTGTTTTAGCTTTTAATTTCTCGATTTTCATTTTAATTTTCTTTAGCAATTACTTTTGTTAATACTGGAAGTTTTTGGCCAGCTTTTCTAAATGCTTCCATAGCTACTTCCTCTGGAACTCCACTGATTTCAAATAATATTCTTCCAGGTTTTACTACTGCTACATATCCTTGCACCTCTCCTTTACCTTTACCCATTCTAACTTCAGCTGGTTTGGCTGAATAAGAGTGATCTGGGAAAACCTTGATCCATAACTTACCTTTTCTTTTCATCTCTCTTACGATCACTTTACGAGCGGATTCGATTTGATTCCCTTTTAACCAAGCTCTTTGTAATGTCTGCAAACCCCATTCACCCATACTAAGGTTATTGCCTCTTAAGGCAACTCCTCTATTTTTGCCTCTAAATACTTTTCTATGTTTTACTCTTTTAGGTTCTAACATTGCAATTAATCATTTTCAATATTAAGTTTCTCTCCGGTAAAGACCCAGACTTTAATTCCATGCTTACCGGCATTTGGAACCATTGCTTCGATTTGAATATAATCAATATCAGCTCTTAAAGTTTGTAAAGGTACTGTTCCAAACTGGAATTTTTCTGTTCTGGCAATTTCAGCTCCTTTAATTCTACCACTTACCCATACTCTGACTCCTTTTACAAAGTTAGAATTTTTAGCATTTTCCAATTCTCTACTTACTGCATATTTAGGTACAATACGTCTTTCTAATTGTGCTTTAATATTATCAGCTATTAATTTTGCTGATGCTTCTGGTCTTTTAACTTCAAATATCTTAAGATCAACGTCTCCCTTAAGCATTTTTTTCAAATTTGTTTTTAATTCTTCAATCCCTGCTCCACCTCTTCCAATTACAATACCTGGTCTGGCAACTTTGATCTCTACCAATACTTTATTCATAGAGCGCTTGATCTTGACTTCAGCCACACCAGCATTAACTAATTTCTTACTAACAAATTCCTTGACCTTTAAATCCTCATGTAGGTAGTCGCCGAATTGCTCTTTAGTGGCATACCACATCGAGCTCCAGCCCTTATTTACTCCTGTTCTATATGCTGTTGGATTGACTTTATGTCCCATTTTATTTTTTACTAGTTACTTTTTTAGATACTTTAGTCCCTTTGGACTTTGTTTTAGTTTCTGATTTTACCTCTACTTTGGCTTCACTCTTTTTATCCTCTTTCTCTACTTTTACTTCTGCTTGTGATAAACCAATAGTTATATGACTATTTCTTTTCAATATTGATCTGTATCTTCCTCTTGCTGCAGGTCTCCCTCTTTTATATGTCTGAGCTTCATCAACATAGATTTCAGCCACCATCAATTCTTTTTTATCCCATCCCTCATTATGGACAGCATTAGCAATTGCAGAATTAAGAGTTTTAAGTATATCTCTCGAAGCTGTTTTATTGGTTATTTGTAATATAGCTTCTGCTTTACTCACATGTGTGCCTCTTATTAAATCAGCAACCAATCTAACTTTCTGAGCTGAGATCAAACAATTATTAAATTTTGCATATACTCTTTTTTCCATATTTTAGTCTTTAAGTACTCTACCCATTGTTCCAGTACTCTTAGCGATTTTACCTTTCTTAGAGTGACCTGTAAATTTACGGGTTATTGTAAACTCTCCAAGCTTATGCCCGACCATAGACTCAGTTACAAACACTTTTATAAAATCCTTGCCATTATATACCTCAAAGTTTACTCCTACCATTTCTGGAGAGATTGAGCAACTTCGAGACCATGTTCTAATGGCTTTTGCGCTTCCTGTTTCTCTTGCTTTATTAACTTTTTCTAATAGTTTTGGATCAACATAGGGACCCTTTTTTAATGATCTAGACATGCTTTTATATTATTGTCTTATATTTTTTGTGCTTCTTCCCTCTTTTATTGGGTCGACGCTTAAGTATAAATTTATTAGTATTTGGTCGATTTCTTGTATTAGCACCAATTCTATTACCCCATCTATCTTTGGCAGGACCTCCAGGACCGTGTCTACCTGATTTACCCTGTCCGTCTCCATGAGGATGTTTACCTCCACTCATTGCAGTACCTCTAACTGTGGGTTTTATTCCCATCTTTCTTTTTCTTCCAGCTTTACCTAACTTCTCGTTTTTATTCTCAAGATTAGATAAAGTTCCAATAGTTGCATAACAATTCTCTTTAACCAATCTGATCTCACCACTGGGCATTTTAATCTGAATATATCCTTTGGCTCCTCCTTGAATTTGAGCTCCTGCTCCTGCCGATCTTACCATTATTCCACCATTACCTGGAATCAATTCAATATTATGAACAAACATTGCTGCAGGAATGTTCTTTAAAGGTAAAGCATTTCCTACTTGAATAGCTACCTTGTCACCTGCTTGTATCTCATCACCAACTTTTAAGCCAACTGGTGCTAAGATATATCTTTTCTCACCATCGGCATAATTAATCAGAGCAATATATGATGTTCTGTATGGATCATATTCAATTGTTTTAACAATACCAGGAACATTATGTTTATCTCTTTTAAAGTCAATAATTCTGTAATGTCTTTTAGCTCTACCACCTTTATGTCTTACAGTTAATCTACCACCATTATTTCTACCTGCATTATATCTTTTATAAGCAAGTAAAGATTTCTCTGGTGTCTTTGTTGTAGTATCTTCACTAGTAACCAGTACTGTAAATCTTCTTGTTGGTGTTGTAGGTCTATAGGTTTTCAGAGCCATGATTATGATTTAATTTCAAAAAGATCTATTTTATCACCTTTTTTAAGTGTCACAAAGGCTTTCTTAAAATTCCCTCTTCTGCCTGGAATTCTTTTTTTACCAAATCTCACGATCTTTCCACTTACATTGATAACTGTAACATCAAGCACTTTAACTGAATAAGTTTTCTCAATATGATCAGTTAATTCAATTTTATTAATATCATTAGATACAATAAAAGAGTATTTATTAAACTTATCGATCATATTAAGTGATTTCTCACTTATTAAGGGTCTGATTATTACTTTTTTAATAATGCTTATGTTCTCCATTATTTCTTCTTAGTTTTAACTTCTTTAGTAACAGTTTCTTTTTTAACGGTTTTTTTGGCTTTCTTTTGAACAACTTTGCCATAACCACCCCAGAACTTATTAATACTTTCTAATGCTTTTTCTAATATGATTATCTTTTTGGCATTTAATACCTCGAAATAATTTACAGCGTTTACAACTTGTAGGTTTACAGCTTCTAGATTACATGTGGCATTAAATAGATTCTGATCTGCTTCTGGTTGAATGATCAATAATTTTTCGTTTGCAAAGTCTCCAATGATTTTTAATAATTCTTTGGTTTTACCATCTTTTAATTCAATTCCACTAAAAACAACCACATTGTCATTTGAGGCCTGTTTAGAGAAAGAGCTAACCATAGCTAATTTTCTCATCTTTTTATTCATATCCTTCTTGAAGTTCAATTCATTTGTAGGACCAAATGTTACTCCTCCACCTTTCCAGATTGGAGATCTTGAGGAACCAGCTCTTGCTCTTCCTGTGCCTTTTTGTTTCCAAGGCTTTTTACCTCCGCCACTTACTTCACCTCTATCTTTAGTCTGAGCATTGCTTTGTCTTTGATTAGCAAGATATGCATTAACAGCTTGAGTTAAAAGTTTTTCATTAACCTTAGCAGTAAAAATGTCTGCCTGAAGTTCTTTTTTCTCTTTCTGTAATTTACCTTTGTTATCGTAATAAGCTGCCAACATTATGATTGTGATTCTATAATAACTAATGAATCTTTATTTCCAGGTACAGCACCTTTAAGGGCTAGTAAGCCATGCTCTTGATCTACTTCAACGACTCTAAGATTTTTAACTGTTTTAGTATCTCCACCCATTCTACCTCCCATTTTGTGGCCTTTGAAGACTCTTCCTGGTGTGGTTCTCATACCTATAGATCCTGGATGTCTCATTCTATCAGACTGTCCATGGGTACGGGGACCACCTTTGAAACCCCATCTCTTTACTACTCCTTGGAAACCTTTACCTTTAGTAATACCTGTAACATTAACCTTTTTAACTTCTTCAAACATGGAAACATTAACTTTATCACCAATATTTAATTCTTCATCCAACTCTACTTCAACAGCATACATAGGAACATACCCTAATTCTTTGTATTTTCCAACTTCAGCCTTACTGGGATTCTTCTTTTTACCAAGACCAATTACTGTGGAGCTATATCCATCTTTTTCAACTGTTTTCTTGTGGGCAACTACAATATCAGCAACATCTACGAAGGTTACAGGCACAACATTGCCATCTTCTTTGAAAATCTGCGACATATTCTTTTTTAGACCAATTATGGTTTTCATATTCGTAAAGCTTTTGTGCTCTGTTATTTAATTTCAATACCAACTCCAGCAGCAAGCTGTAAATGAGTTAATGAATCAATAGTTTTACTTGTTGGATCGACAATATCAATCAATCTTTTATGTGTATGGATCTGGAAATGCTCTTTTGATTTAGCATCAACATGAGGTGACTTTAAGGTCACGAACTTTCTCTTCTTAGTTGGAAGAGGAATAGGACCAAAAGTCTTAGCTCCAGTTCTAACAGCAGTTTCCATAATTTGTAGGGCTGCTTTGTCTACAACTTTTGCATCATAACCTTTTATTTTAATCCTGATCTTTTGCATAAAAGTAAAGTTTAAAATTGCGGGTCAATTTTTAAATTTGACCCGCAACTCATATTTAAATTATTTAGTAATTTTAGTAACAATTCCTGCTCCTACAGTTCTACCACCTTCTCTAATTGCAACTCTTTGTTTCTCTTCTACTGCAGCCTGTTTGTTAAGTTTAACAATAA
>Ga0172371_10004493_pt1 | contig 21046 bp, 21 predicted proteins | sample Lak12m_FD_114543 | JGI IMG/M metagenome (GOLD analysis project Ga0172371, IMG submission 114543) | Freshwater microbial communities from Kabuno Bay, South-Kivu, Congo - kab_022012_12m | ecosystem: Environmental > Aquatic > Freshwater > Lake | place: Democratic Republic of the Congo: South-Kivu... | reverse complement strand
GTTGGATGAATAAGTTCCTGGCATGAATCAAAAGCGCCCTCCATTTTCGGAGAGCGCTTCACGATCCATCATAATTTGAATTTACCGCGGACCAGCCATCACCGGTCTGAACTTATACCCGTATAACAGAACACCACGCTCATCGCCATCCGAGCGCAGGCGGCGGGTGACCATCTCGACCGGCATGCCGATCTCGACCGGCTGGTTACCCAGGTCGGTCAATTGGGCGGTGACCATCGGGCCTTCGCTCAGTTTGACCAGTGCCACGGTATAGGGGGTGCTTTCATCATAACCGCTGGGAGCTTGGTAAATTGTGGTGTGTGAATAAACTTCGCCGCGTCCACTGAAGGCAAAAGCTGTTTTGGCTTCGCCTCCGCAGGTCGGGCAGACATCGCGTGGCGGGAAGATCTTGGCTTCACAGTGAGGGCAGATCTCTCCGACCAAACCGTAGCGTTGTTGTTTCAAGCGCCAGTGACGAGGTATTTCCATATTTAATATGCTCCTTAGAGTTAAACTAACGTCTACTTTAAGACTGTATGACTCTCAAGAACTATCAGGTTTCTAATTTTGACCCATTAAAAGAGCAAAGCGGGGGTTTTTCGACTGGTTTCATCACCAAAATCTCCCGCTTCCAATATTCTTGTGAAATTCAACGGGTTAGTCCATTCTCTCCAACACATGGCTGACAGCCGTGGAGGCGGGTCCTCCCAGGCATTGAATGAGGGCATATCGCGCCGCCATTACCTGGTTGGGACCGGCAGTACCGCGCAGTTGCAGGGCGGCTTCAACCGCCTGGTAAACGCCTGTAGCACCGCCCGGATGGCCGCGCGCTTTCAATCCACCCAGGGTTGCGCAAGGCAATAGGAAACCATCCCTGGCAATCTTCCATCCCTGCCCGCGCTCAGCCAGGCCAATGGCTTCAAGGCTTAATGCCGCAAAAATGGAATAGGCATCAAAATATTCGAACAAACTGAGCTCATCTGCCTGGATCCCGGCTTGGAACATGGCTTTGGATGAAGCCAGACCGGAGGCTTCGAAAAGAAGCACATCCTGCCGGTCGTGGACAGCCAGTGTGTCTGTGGCGCTGGCTGATCCGGCGATGCGGATGAGCGCATGAGGAAAGTTGGGCGGCAGCAGTTCGCGGCGGGTTAGCAGGATGGCTGCCGCGCCATCTGCCATCGGAGCGATATCGAACAAGTTGAGAGGTGCACTGACCATTTCTGCTTTCTGATAGGTCTCCAATTGGATAGCTTTTTGGAACATGGCGTTGGGGTTGCCCACTGCATGGGCATGTGCGTTTAGAGCAAATCCGGCAAAGCCATCTGCAGGAACTTCATACTCATACATATAACGGCGCATCAAGAGCGCGGCTTGAGCTGTCGGGGTTAAACCTTGTACAGCCTCAAAATCGCTATCTGTGGCAGTTGCCATCGCCGATTCGGTCTCAGCCCCGATCGAATCGGTGAATTTTTCAACGCCTACCACCAGGGCTGTTTGCACAAATCCACTGGCAATTGCCAGGTACCCCTGTCGTAAAGCAGATCCTCCCGAGGCTCCACTGGCCTCCAGTGTGGCGGCTTCGATCCCGTTCAAGCCTGAAAAATCAACCAACAATGCTCCCAGGTGAGTCTGGCGGGACAGGTTGGGTGCCAGCATGTTCCCCACATACAGCGCCTGGGGTTGAAGTCCACCTGCATCCTGCAGGGCAGCCTGGATGGCATGATGTGCCAATTCACGCAGGGATAGGTCCCAATGTTCCCCTACGCTGGTCTGACCAAGGCCGGCAATTACAATCTCACTCATATAGCCTCTCGACGAAAAACTTAAAAACAATAAAAAACGGGATGGGAGGTGTACTTCCTATTCCATGAATTGTTAAATGGACACGATCATCGCATGGCCAGTTTGCCGCGAATGCGTACATAGGTGGCGTAGTCTATTTCGGTACGCCGGGCAATGTAATCTTGCGTCAATGGAGCCCGCATCCGGCGTTCAGGAAGCTTGTCTGTCACCAGCAGGTCAAAGGCATCTGACCCTGCTCCTGAACCAAAGGAGACCATCAGGATGCGATCGCCAGGCTCAGCGATATCCAAGGTCGCACTAAGACCGATCATGGCAGCCCCGGCATAGGTGTTGCCGATGACTGGCACAAGCAGACCGGGTTCGATCTGCTCTTTGCTGAATCCCAGCATGGCAGCCACCCGTTGTGGAAACTTGGTATTGGGTTGGTGGAACACAGCCCATTTATAGTCTGCCGGAGATGTACCATTGGCTTCCAACATCGCCCGGGCAGCCGCACTGATATGTTTAAAGTAAGCCGGTTCTCCGGTGAAGCGTTGCCCGTGTTCCGGATATCTCTGGTATTCGCGTCGCCAAAAATCAGGAGTATCGGTGACATAAGAATAAGACGACTGAATGATTGCCAGGGATTCATCTGCCGGACCCAACAAGTAGGCTGCCCCGCCTGCGCCGGCGGTATATTCCAGTGCATCGCCGGGTTTGCCCTGGGCTATATCCATGCCAATCGCCATTGCATAATGAGCCATTCTTGAACCCACCAAACCCATTGCAGCCACCACAGCTTCGGTGCCTGCCTTGCAGGCAAATTCCCAGTCGGCTGCTTGTGTGTTGGGAACTGCACCAATGGTTTCAGCCACAATGGTGGAGGTGGGTTTGACCGCATAAGGGTGTGACTCGGAGCCAACCCACACCGCTCGGATTTCAGTTGGATCCACCTGGGCACGTGCCATCGCGTTACGGGCAGCCTCGATCGACATGGTGACTACATCTTCATCCAATCCGGCTACTGCTTTTTCTTTGATGGGCACACCACCCACGCCTCCTGTCCAGATGCGGGCTACCTCTCTGGCAGGTAAACGGTAACGGGGAACATAGGCTCCGTAACCTACAAAGCCGACCTGGTTTTGAGGTTTGAGCAGGATATGGGAATGTTGATCAGTCATGGTTGGATAACAGTCCTTTTAAGATTTCTTCAGCCCGGTCAATGCGTACTGATCTTTCGGCTACAAGCTGGGCAGATATTTTATCAATTAATTTTCCACTGGCACCGGCTGCGATCGCCACCTGGCGGGAATGCAGGGTCATATGACCGCGTTGGATACCTTCCGTGGCCAGGGCGCGCAGGGCTGCCAGATTTTGTGCCAACCCGACGGATACAATGATCTCAGCCAATTGAGCTGAGCTGGTGACATGCATCAGCTTCAGGGCAGCCCTGGCGGTTGGATGGACGCGGGTGGCACCCCCCACAATTCCCACTGCCATTGGCATCTCCAGCGAGCCGGTCAGGTTGCCATCACCATCTTTACCCCAGGTGGAGAGCGATGTATATTGCCCGGACCTGGCGGCGTAGGCATGTGCCCCGGCTTCAATGGCACGCCAGTCATTGCCGGTGGCGATCACGACAGCATCCACGCCATTCATGATGCCCTTGTTGTGTGTGGCAGCCCGGTAGGGGTCTGATGCGGCAAATGCCCAGGCTTCAATAATGCCATCCCGTACTTGTTCACCGGAGTATGTGTCAAAGGCTAATTCTTGCACCGGGATAACACAACTGGCGCGTGCCATTCTGCGATCCGCCAGGTTGGAAAGAATACGCAGATGGACCCTGCCTCCGGTCAGAGCTTCGATTTTGGGAGCCAGCTTTTCACAAGCGGTGTTGACGGCATTGGCACCCATTGCATCGCGCACATCATAGATCAGGTGGATGACCAGGAATGAGCCTATGGGTGAGCTTTCAATACTGCGTATCTCCAGATCACGGGCTCCTCCCCCCAGGTTGATCAAAACAGGATCGATCCGATTGGCTTCCTGTAGTAATTCATCCTTATGATCCAACAAGACAGCCCGGGCAGTGGCCAAGTTACGAACATCCAGCAATTGCATCTGCCCGATCATCTCCGGGGGAGTGGTGCTGGCAATAAAGCCACCCTTGCTGCGTGCCAGCTTTGCCATGAAAGATGCTCCCGCCACAACAGATGGTTCTTCAATTGCCATCGGCACTATTACTTCGCGCCCATTGACAATGAAGTTTAGACCCAATCCAAGCGGAAGCGAGAAAATACCGATGGCATTCTCAACCATGTGATCTGCCTGTTCCACCGAAAAACCTGCCTTATCTTGAAAAACAGCAAGTTCATCCAGGCTGAATTCACCTGCTTGTGCCAGGCTCTCCAGCCTTTGTGCAATGGTTTGAGTATGAAACTTGGGAATGCGTGAAGTCTTCATATATGTCTATTCTAATCGAACTGTCTGGCAAAACCTATCAAGTTCACAATTCCTCATGTTGGATGGATCCCGGGTAATTGCATGAACAGCAGGTTCGGAGATCTCATGAAGTATTCTGATCATTTCTTTAAGAGCTGTTTTATTCGAAGGAAAATTCGCAGCATGGAGTAGGCGTAGAATATCAGGAAGAAACCCATGATGGTCTTAAGGATCGAGTAAAAGTCGAAAAGAGAGCTTCCTGCTGATACCGGTCTGGTGACAGATATAAATAGAACGGGAAGCAGTATTATCAGGAAGATCAGAAGGCGCTGATATTTCTGGGCTTTGGAGGCGTTATCCGTATAGATCTCTGGAACCAGGTCTCCTTGATACGGCTTTCTAAAATATTGCCAGCCGGCCATTTTTCCAATGTGTTCCCACCCGGCATCATTGAACAACTGCAAGTAATTCTGATAGTCTTTTTGATCGATGATATAGTCCAGGCGGTAAACATCCTTGCGGGGCTTGCCAGACTCGAAACTATAGTTCCCTGGCAAACCCAGTCCACCAAGATGCCACCCTTCACCAGCCATCTTTTCCAACCAGGCCTCTTCTTTTTCATCATTCCAGGCCCAGAACCATTTGAATTTATTAATATGTTTTGTTTCCATTTTTTTATTCTCCTGTTGTTTGTGCTTGCCGTATCAGGATGCCCAGACGGTGAATTTGAGCCTGTAAGACTTGACGCCCCAGTGGGGTCAACCTGAAGATCTTTCTGCGCTCTTCTTCACCAACTTTGGTGATCAACCCATCCCGTTCAAGAGTCGTAAAAGCACCATAGAGTGTGCCTGGTCCTACACTGACCGTGCCCTCGCTCAACCGGTCGATCTTTTGCATGACACCATAACCGTGAAGCGGCTCATCCAGGGCTAGAAGTATGTAACTGGTGGCTTCGGTCAGAGGTAAGAATTTTTTGGGATCTTTAGCTTGTGCCATATGTTCTCCTTATATATCTTGTTACGATATATCGATAACCGGTATAATATCACACGATATATCGGTTGTCAATATATAATGAAGCCTGAATAAGAATCTATAAGAAGCTGCGAAACTTGGCTATTTTGGACATTAAGGGTAAAATTCACATGGATGAGGTATAAAAATGTTGTTAACACGTGAGCAATTGCAAGACCGAATGGTTGCATTATATGAAGCCAGTCTTGAATTGGTAAAAGACGTATCGCTGGAAAGCCTGCTGGAACGAATTGCAGAGGTCGCACGAAAACAAGTTGGAGCACGTTATGCTGCCCTGGGGGTTATGAATGAAGAAGGAAAACTGAAGCAATTCATAACAGTTGGTATAACCCCGGAAGAGGCAAAGCGAATACCTCACTCTCCACGCGGATCAGGTCTGATCGGGGCTTTAATGAAGAGCGGAAAGCCCATCAGGCTGGCGGAGATAAAAAAAGATAAACGCAGTGTTGGGTTCCCGCAGGGTCATCCCGATATGCACTCATTTTTAGGGGTTCCTATCATGCAGGGGGATTTGCAGCTAGGTCAGATCTATTTAACAGACAAAATTGATGCTCCTGAATTCAGCTCAGATGATGAACTGATCATAAAAATGTTATCTGCTTCAGCTGCAGCCGCCATCCATAACGCCAGTATTTATGAAGATCTGGTATCGAACGAAAAAGCCCTTACCAGGCGCAATGAAGATCTGGCTCTCCTTAACCACATCGGTGCTTCGCTGACTTCATCCCTGGATATGGATGAATTATTGAATAAGACCCTAGCCCAATTAATGGCTCACTTTAAGGTTGAAGCAGGCGAAATATTTCTATTTGATAAGGAAAGCCAGATATTACGCCTTGTTCTGCACCGGGGTCAAGCTGCAGAGGCTTTTTGGACACGCAACCGTTTTAAATTAGGGGAAGGAGTGGTTGGAATGGTTGCCAGGAGTATGCAGCCGATCATTACCAGTGAACTTGGTCAGGATGAGCGTTTTCTGCGCAGCGCAGTTGTTAATATCGGTTTTAAACAAATGGTATGCATTCCATTGTTAGCCCCGGGAGAGTTGGTGGGTGTGTTAAGTATCGCTTCTCTCAGTCAGACTGCGATAGGCGAACATGATGTTCAGTTGATGATGTCGATCGGAACATGGGCGGGGACTGCTATTGAAAATGCCCGCCTGCACTCCAACGCCCGACGACTGGCCATCCTCGAAGAGCGTGAGCGGATCGGTATGGACCTCCACGATGGCATTATCCAATCCATCTATGGTGTCGGACTGGCATTGGAAAACATCCGCCACTTGATGCATGAAGACCTTGAGCAAGCGGATTCCGATGTTACCAAATCGATCGAGAATTTAAATGCCACGATTCGTGATCTGCGCACCTATATCCTTGATCTGAGACCACGACAATTGCGTGGTGCCTCACTGTTGGAAGGTCTGCAACGATTGGTAGATGAATTCCGTGAAAATGTGAAAACCGAGATCACATTTTCTGAACCGAAAAACGATCTCTTGATTGACTTACCCCAAACACATGCTTTAGCGCTTTTTCTGATCTGCCAGGAGTCTCTGGCAAACGTGGCCAAACATGCCAATGCCGTTAATACCAGCATTGAACTATGGTCCACACCAGACCGGGTTCTCCTGGAAATTCACGATGATGGTATTGGGTTTAATGATGGAAATATTAATAAAAGTGTGGGACACGGTCTGGCTAATATGCTGACACGAGTTAATAACGTCGATGGGGGCTTGGACATCAGCTCTGTTAAAGGGGAGGGTACTACCATTTTAGCCTGGGTGCCGCGCCGCTCAGGTCAACGTTTTTCAGGGTTGGATTAAGTATAAATTCTGAACCCCAGTTTTTAAGGTTTCACGTACCTGATTCATATGGAAAGTTTCCAAAAGGATTTTTTAACATGTGAAGAAATTAAATCAGTACATCAACAAGTAACTTTAGGCATACCCTATATGTGGCTGTAAAGACAGGCTGAAACGGATTATATGGTGGAGAACAATTGTTTGAATAACGAATTCTTTTTATTGGAACGAATGTTCATTTTTTAAGGTTGGACCAACCTTAAAAACTCCAATTCTTTTAAACTTGCGTAGGTTAAAAGGGTGGAATTATTGACCTCTATCTGCTAGAATGAACGAAGACGTTTGGAGAAGCGGGAACGAGCTTCATTAAGAAGTTGAAAAAAATAATCGATCAGGAGAGTGTTTTCTCATTGCAATAGCAATGGGCTTGATTCCCTATTCCCTAAATATAAGAATTCTACTGGAGAAAGCATGGACGGACAACAGGCTTGGCAATCAGCTTTGGGACAGCTCCAGATGGAGATGCCAAAAGCATCCTTCGATACCTGGGTACGTGATACCAGGATCGTTTCATATAATAACAACACATTCACCATCGGTGTCCGCAATGCTTATGCACGTGATTGGTTGGAAAGCCGCTTGTCGAGCACGGCAACCCGTTTATTGATGGGTATTATGAATCAAGATATTGATATCCAGTTTGTGGTTTCAAGCGATAGGGATCATCTTCCGGTTTTGGAAGACGATCCAGTCTCCAAAGATATTGATACATATAATGAATCACCAGTTGACAGCTCTCATTGTGTCTTGCTAAACCCCCGTTATACATTTGAAAATTTTATCATTGGAGCCAACAATCGTCTGGCGGTTGCTGCTGCCCAGGCTGTGGCTGAAAATCCTTCTTCGTCTTACAACCCGCTGTTCTTATACGGTGGTGTAGGTCTGGGGAAAACTCACCTCCTGCATGCGATCGGGAATGCCTGTGAAAAAGATGGCCTGTTTGTGCTTTATGTTTCTTCAGAAGAATTTACCAATGACATGATCAATGCCATTCGCTCACATACCACCCAGGCTTTTCGGGAAAAATACCGTTCGGCCGATGTGCTTCTGATCGATGATATTCAATTCATTGCAGGAAAAGAATCCACACAGGAGGAGTTTTTCCATACCTTCAATACCCTGCATGGCTTGAACAAACAGATCATTATTTCATCCGACCGACCGCCAAAATCACTTGTGACACTGGAAGATCGACTGCGATCCCGCTTTGAATGGGGTCTGACTGCTGATATCCAATTACCCGATCTGGAAACTCGCCAGGCAATATTACGCCACAAAGCTGAGCGTGCCGGGCGGATTGTACCAGCAGAGATCCTGGAAATGATAGCCCGACGGGTTCAGTCAAATATCCGTGAACTTGAAGGCGCTCTTAACCGCATTTTGGCTTTCTCGGACCTTTGTGGTATGCCAATGACCCTTCAGATGGTGGATGTGGCTTTGGTCGACCTGCTGCCTCACCCAGGCGAATTAAAACCTGAAAATGTCTTGGATGTTGTTGCCCGGGCATTCAATCTGAGCATTGAACGATTGATCAGTTCTGACCGCTCACGCCAGGTTTCTCTGCCTCGTCAGATTGCCATGTATCTTCTCAGGGAGACCAATGTATCCCTGCCTCAAATAGGACAGGCATTGGGTGGACGGGATCATACAACAGTCTTGTATGCCTGTGAGAAGATCACTGACCTGCTCGAGCGCGATGATCGATTACGCCGCCAGGTTGTAAATATCCGCCAACAGCTGTATGGGCAGGGTGCCCCCATATAAAGCCATCTAATCTCCAAATTTGTGTATATTGTTTTATCGGTGATTTGATAAAATATATGTCAAATCACCGTTTCTTTTACACCGGTTCAAATTGATGAACATTCCAACTCCCAGAATATTTCTTAATTTTGCACAAATCAGGAAGGCTGACATATAATGGCAGATGATCTTGCCAAGCCAATTTAATTGCAGATTTCAAAGGAGCGATCTCATGGCAGAAACATATGATGTCATTATCATCGGTGGTGGTATTCATGGTGCCAGCCTGGCGTTTCACTTGAGCAAACGTGGGGTGAAAGCTATTGTATTGGAGCGCCGATTTTTGGCGTCTGGCGCAACAGGTCGTTCCAGTGGGTTGGTTCGCATGCACTATGATCTGGAGCCGGAATCCCGCCTGGCTTGGGCTTCCTTTCAATATTTCCGAAACTGGAATGAGATGGTGGGAGGGGAGTGTGGGTTTACACGCACCGGATTTCTTCAGTTGGTCGAGGCGGAATATGAAAAGCAGTTGCGCGGCAATGTAGCCATGCACCAACGCATTGGCATCCCGTCTTTCATCCTTGGAGCAGATGATGTAAAACGTCTGGCGCCTTCTTTTGTCTGCGATGATTTTGGAGTTGCCGCGTATGAACCCGAATCGGGTTATGCCGACCCTAGCGGTACGACTGCTGCTTTCATGGATGTTGCCCGCAAAAACGGCGCGCGAATCTTGCAGGATTGCCAGGTGACTGGCATAAATACTGCTGGCGGTAAAGTGACCAGTGTGGAAACCAGCCAAGGTTTGATCTCAGGGAGCGTAGTGGTCAACACTGCCGGTGCCTGGGCGGCATCGGTTGGTAGCATGGTTGGGTTGGATGTGCCTGTAACCACCTGGAGACATGACACCATGTTCATCCGCCGTCCGCATGATCTGGGGCTTTCTCATCCCACCGTGATCGACTTCATTAACTCAATGTATTTTCGTCCGGAAACAGGTTGGTTGACGTTGGTTGGATTGGAGGATGAAAATCAGATCGGCGAATCACCCGATGGAGATACCGACCATGCCAAACCGGGTTTTGTAGAACGGGCTTCCGAACGCATTTGTCAACGTATGCCTGAAATGGAACGTGGTTCATTACATTCTGCTTCAGGTGGTTACGATGGTATCACCCCGGACCAGCGCGCCATCATATGTCAGGCCGGGCCGGATGGATATTACCTGGCTTGTGGTTTTAGTGGAACAGGTTTTAAAATTGCTCCTGCAGTTGGTGCCTGTCTGTCTGAGTTGATTCTGGATGGGAAAAGTTCTACAGTCGATATATCTGCCTTCACTTTACAACGATTCTCCGATGGAAAGCTTTTGAGTGGTGAAAACGCCTATGAGAGTATATGGCGATGATGATCCCTTTACTCAGGTAAATGTAAAAACCGAATCGATCGAAAGACTTGCAAGAGAAATATTCCTGCGAGGAAACTATCATTAATTTGCAGGATTCCAGGTGGTAAAAGAGGTAACCGGATCACATAGCAGGTTGATATCTGCGTTAAATAGTCCTTAATCCAAAGGTATACCTGCATTCCAGTTATTGCCATATCCTTCCTGTCTCAGACTTGATGTACAATATTTTTTAAAACTGGTATCCCACCTTCTCGTGTGGCTTTTAAGCATGCTTACAAAAAATGATCTCCTGCGCCTGGACCACAAACCAGACCTGACCGAAGCAGGTATTCTATCTACCTGTCAATGGCTGGCCTTTTCAAGCAGGAGACTAGGGGATCGGCCATTTAACTTCTTACACCGAAAGATTGGCAATGTGGCCGTGGATCTGGCTTTGAGGCGATTTCTGGGAGAGCGATTGATCCCATTTCAAACCCTCGAATTGGAACCTTTTTCAGACCCGTGTCAGCATGCAATATCCCTGGCAGGTCATCGCCTGCATCTGAACAGCGACCTGCTAACCGACTATACACAGATCCGCGCAATACAGCAGGATCCTGCCGAATTACTGCAAGCCTCTGCCCTCACACCGCTCGATCAGTTCATCCGCACAGAAAAAAACAGTCGGGATATATATCTATTTGCTTTTCTACTGGCTTACACAAGCACATCTCAAGTAGCCCAGCATAAAAGTGAAGCGATGGAAAATTCCCATTATTATCTGGCAGTGCTTCCCAAATACTGGTCACAACCGGATTCCTGGGCTCCATTGAATCCTATAGCTCTTAAGAGTGAAGCGAACCACCCCATCCTGGTGGAGTTGGGTGGTCTGACCGCAACCAGAAGTTTCAAGTGTACACAAGTGCAATTGCAACCTCGTACACGTACGATCCTGACAGATGAATTTTACAGCCTGGCTTATATCCACATTCTGGAGCATCCCAAAACCCGTCTCGGGCTTCATAGCCCGAGACGCTCCCAAGTGCACATCATCCAACCTTCAGAATGGGGAAATGTGATGGTTTGTGGATTGGAGACCTGGTTGACTGGCTGGATGAGCCTGGATGAATACCGCCGAAGATCGATCATCCTGCCAGCAGGTCAAAAAACCTTCCAATATTCACATACCTATTATAAAAATCTGTGTGGGCCTGTGTCTGAATTGCACCCGCTTGATCAACTTTTGGAGGAGACGCGCACAAGGCAGGCTGACAAAGGTAAGCTGTAAATAATCCAGTCAAGTCATATCCAATCATTTTTATTGACTCAGTTTTTTTCCTGTGGTATTATCGCCTTACAACTTAATAGCCCCAAACGGCAACTCTTATCCAGAGAGGCGGAGGGACCGGCCCTGTGAAGCCTCGGCAACCTAATTATGATTGGTCGAATGCCAGTTGTACGGAAGGTGCCAATTCCGGCAGTAGCGGTAACCTGAACGGGTTACCCAAATTCTGGAAGATGGGAGGGCAGCCGAGCATGCAAGCACAATTGCCCTTTCTCGAACTCCGAAGGGGCAATTCATTTTTTTGGAGGTTTATTCTATGAGCTCAACCTTTATGACCTCTCCCAAATTACTGTTCACATCGGAATCAGTAACGGAGGGTCACCCTGATAAGATGTGCGATCAGATCAGCGACGCTGTCCTGGATGCGTGTCTTGAGCAGGACCCATATTCACGCGTGGCTTGTGAAACAGCAACGAAGACCGGCATTGTCATTCTGCTGGGTGAGATCACGACCAAAGCTTTTGTTAATTTTGATGAACTGGTTCGCAAGGTGGTAACCGAAATAGGTTACGACCGCGCCAAGAAAGGTTTCGATGGCAATACTTGTGGTGTTATGTCCGCCATTGCCAGTCAGAGCCCGGACATTGATATGGGGGTCAGCAGATCTCTGGAAGCCAAGGGAGGCGAAGAAGCTGAGATCGATTCGATTGGAGCCGGGGATCAGGGCATGATGTTCGGATATGCCTGTAACGAAACTCCCACCCTGCTGCCCATGCCCATTTACCTGGCCCACAAACTTACACGGCGTCTGAGCGAAGTTCGCAAGGACGGCACGCTGGAATGGTTGCGTCCGGATGGAAAAAGTCAGGTCACTGTGGAATATGCTTTTGGTAAACCCAGGCGAATCGATACTGTCTTGGTCAGTACCCAACACTCACCTGATGTTACCCAGGCAGAAATTCGCGCTGCCATCATTAAGCACGTCATCATTCCCGTCCTGCCAGCCGAATTGCTGGATGACAAGCTTAAGATCTATGTCAACCCGACCGGGCGTTTTGTAATCGGTGGTCCAATGGGTGACGCCGGGGTGACGGGACGCAAGATCATCGTCGATACCTACGGAGGCATGGGACGACACGGTGGTGGCGCTTTCTCGGGGAAGGACCCCACGAAAGTGGATCGCTCCGCAGCCTACGCCGCTCGGTGGGCAGCCAAGAATGTTGTGGCAGCCGGTCTGGCTGACCGCTGTGAGATCCAGGTTGCCTACGCCATTGGTGTGGCTCATCCATTATCTGTTAATGTAGAGACATTCGGGACTGGTAGAATCCCGGATGAAAAAATTTCGGAATTGGTCAGCTCACATTTTGACCTGCGTCCCGGAGCGATTATCCGAGATCTGGACTTGCGCAAACCCATCTACCAGAAAACAGCTGCCTATGGTCATTTTGGGCGGGATGATATTGAATTCACGTGGGAACGCACGGATAAGGCTGCTGCTCTTAAGAAAGCTGCAGGTTTATAACCTGATAAATACAAATAAACTGTCAGCTTGTTCAAAGGCTGACAGTTTATTTTTTTTAAGGAAAAGGGTTACGAAAATGTAAGATTATCTTGATGAGAATATTATTAATTTGTATTTTCGGATAATTCAATTTTTCCTTGCTTATGTGGAAACTTACCGACAATTCCAGAGTAGAAGTCTCTAATTTTTGTAAAATCAGCTTGGATATCACCCGTTGGTTTTATACTGGGTCCAAGACCAACAATTTTATTTCTATAATCCATATACGCCATTACAATGGGCACCTTGGCTTTATAAGCAATGTAATAGAACCCGGTCCGCCAACGGGAGGTCTTACTGCGCGTACCTTCAGGTGAAATACCAATGATCAGGTCCTCGTGTTCATCGAATTTTGCACCAATTTGATCTACAAGGCTGGTTCTCTCACGACGGTTGACCGGGATGGCATTTATTGCACGCATGAAAACCCCCATTGGTCCCCGAAAGAGTGAATCCTTACCCATGATCCGTATGGGTAATCGTTCCACGGTCATTAATACCAATGCCAGAATAAAATCCCAATTCGAGGTATGCGGTGCTCCGATTAAAACATATCTGGAAGTGTGTGGAGGAATGACATGCGTATGCCAGCCCGATACCCTTAAGACCATACGGGCAATTGAATATAGAATTGTGGATTTTTGTTTTCCTAAAGCCAAAGACATGCTCATTTTCCTTAATTACCGCACTGGTTTTTTGGCCTCTTTGCTACCTCTTAATGAAATTTGACTGGCTCTGGGAACCTATCATGAGGTGGATATTAAACTTCTTCCTTGCCAAGCAGCTAAATTGACAGGACGGATTGGAATAAGCGAAGCCTGTTAAATGGTAAGAACCCCGCGCTGTGGGCGAGGTTCTGAAATCGACTAAAGTTTAATAACGGCTGTTCTTGCCGCCGCTGCCACTGCGGTTACGGTCGTTGGATCGATTGAAAGATCGTCCACCACCGCCACCCGGCCGTTCTTCACGTGCTTTGGCCGTGTTAACCTTCAATGGGCGCCCGCCAACTTCTTTCCCATCAAACATTGTAATGGCTTTGGCTGCATCGGCTTGGCTTGCCATCGTAATGAAAGCGAACCCTTTTGATGTTCCGGTATCACGGTCCTTGATCACATCCACTGCAACCACGCCGCCAGCCTCTGAGAACATTGTGGTAAGCTGTTCGCTGTTTGTGTCATAGGTCATATTTCCAACATACAATTTTACTTCCAAGATATTCCTCAACTTTTCTAGTGCAAATTCGCTTAGATAAAAAAGACCGTCATCTATCGTTATAAAGATGACGGCAGTTTGTAAATGCAAATCTGATTATAAGACAATATGAGTATATCATGGAATAGAGGTTTGTGCGCAAAAAAGACTTATTGAAGGTGAAATTATCGTGGATTTATAATAAAAAAATAGCCTATTCACAGCTTGTCACTTTCCAGGCGGACAAAGGGAGAGTGATAAAAAGCCAAGAATTACACTTCTGGTATGCAGACCGGTTTAAGAAATTGTCACACGAGTTCGCTTTTTCCCAAAGGACATTTACAACCAGCCAGGCATTGTACAGGACACTCTCCAAATTGTGGTATACTGTCTACCGCTCTGCATAAGAGGGATGATTCCTTTTGAGTGGAGCACATCTTGCCCGGGGCAGGCAAAATATGTCCCAATTCCACACGTCTTTGGACTTGCCGGAGCGTGCTGCGGATCGAAATGAACGCAGCCCCGGCCAGGTTGAAGGAGACGGAGGGTAAACGCAAAGGAGAAATTCCAATGGCAGTTGTATCCATGAAAGCCCTGCTTGAAAGCGGTGTTCATTTCGGTCACCGTACCAACAAGTGGGAACCCCGTATGAAGCCGTACATCTTTACTGAGCGTAACGGCATCCACATCATTGACCTCCAACAGACAGTTAAGGCACTCAATAACGCTTATAACGTCATCCGCAACAAGGTTGCTGAAGGTGGCGTGGTTTTGTTTGTTGGCACAAAACGCCAGGCTCAGGAAACCATTCGTGATGAAGCTATTCGCTGTGAGATGCCCTATGTCACCGAACGCTGGCTGGGTGGTTTATTGACTAACTGGAGCACCATGCACCAACGTATCATGGAGATGGAACGTCTGGAAAATCTGATCTCCAGCGGTGAAGTAAATCAATTGACCAAAAAAGAAGGCCTGTTGATCCAGCGGAATATTGATCGTTTGCAGTTAAGACTAACTGGTGTACGGAACATGAAGCGTCCTCCAGACCTGATCTTTATTGTGGATGTCAGTCGTGAAGTAGCTGCAGTTCACGAGGCTAACTTGTTGAATATCCCCATTGTAGCCCTGGTGGACACGAACTGCGATCCCACTTCAGTTGATTATGTTATCCCATCCAATGATGATGCTATTCGCGCCATAAAACTGCTGGTAGGAAAAATGGCTGATGCCGTCCTGGAAGGGGTTGCCATGCGTAAAGATGATCAGGATGAACGCGATGCACAGAGTGATGCCAATTTATCTCCATCTGAAAAGAAGAGTATACGCATCATGGACATGGACGAAGAGTTGAGTGATGATGCCCTGCTCGGAGAAGCGACTCTGGCAAAATTGGCGACAAAGGATGTTGTTGAAGATGAAATGATAAGCGATGCTGCCGACTCTGAAGATACACCACCTGATGATGTTATTGAAGAAATAATTGGTGAAGCTGAAGAAGCACCTAATGTTGCTGACGAAGATACTACAGCCAGCGACGTTGAAGAAGAGACGCCAGTCGAATAAAGAATGGATTCTTGCGTTCCAGGATGGTGAAACAGGCGCATTGAAATTGAAAATGAGTTGAGGTATTGGAATGGAAATAACCACTGAAATGATCAAAGAATTACGAAACGCCACAGGTGCTGGAATTCTGGATTGCCGCAAGGCTTTGACAGGAGCAGGTGGTGATTACCAGAAGGCTGTTGATTATCTGCGCGAGAAAGGTATGGCTACGGCAGCCAAGCGAGCTGATAGAGATGCATCGCAAGGAGTTGTCGAACTGTATTCACATGGAAATGGTCGTGTGGGTGTTATGGTTGAAGTTAACTGTGAGACTGATTTCGTTGGAAGATCAGAAGGTTTCAGGCAATTTGCGCACGAAATTGCCCTGCAAATTGCAGCTTCTGCTCCTCAATACATCTCGGAGTCCGAGATCCCTGCAAGTGTTCTCGAACACGAGATGGAAATCTCCATCGCACGTGCCCGTGAAGAGGGTAAGCCCGAAAATATGCTCGAAAAAATATCTGCTGGCCGTCTGGAAAAATTCAAGGATGAGGTTTGCTTATTGAGACAATCCTATATTCGTGATGAAAGTCTCACCATTGAAAAAATGCTGCATCAGAACATCGGCAGCCTTGGTGAGAATATCGTTATTCGGCGATTTCAACGCTGGGAGTTAGGCGAACGAAAAGACGAATAGAAAAATCAAGACCAACCCTGAGGTTGGTCTTTTTCTTATCCATCATGGAGGTGGAATGAAAACTTTGAAATACAAACGTATATTACTCAAACTCAGTGGCGAATCATTATCAGGAGAAAATGGGCACGGGATAGATCCTTTGCAGGCCGAGTCGATTGCTCGGCGAATTCAAATTGTGCATGGAATGGGGGTGGAAATAGCAATTGTGATCGGAGCCGGCAATCTTTGGCGGGGAAAACAAGGCTTGGAGCGCGGTATGGACCGCGCAACCGCAGATTACATGGGTATGCTGGGTACTGTCATGAACGCCCTGGCTTTGATGGATGCTTTGGAGCGACAGGGAGTGATGACACGTGTTCAATCGGCAGTGGAGATGCGTTCAGTAGCCGAGCCTTATATCCGCAGACGGGCGATACGTCACCTGGAAAAGGGTCGTGTGGTTATCTTAAGCGCAGGTACCGGGAATCCCTATTTTTCCACGGATACTGCAGCAGCTTTACGCGCTATGGAGATAGGTGCGGAGGTTCTTATCAAGGCTACCAAAGTGGATGGTGTCTATGATTCCGACCCGGATTACAACCCGAATGCCCAAAAATTTGACCAGCTGACCTATATTGATGTTGTAAATCGTCGATTAGCTGTCATGGATACAACTGCAGTAACTCTTTGTATGGAGAATAATCTACCCATCCTGGTATTAAATCTATGGGATCCGAGCGCTCTGGAAAGTGCCTTGAATGGAGAAAAAGTGGGTACCTTGGTAACTGGCTGATTAATATATTACCATTTCCAGCTTGGAAGCTTCTGATAGTAACCTGGTGTTGTTTGAGAGAAAAGACACACCATAATATCTGAAATTATGAGTGTGATTGTTACACATTTTATTGTGTTTATAATGGTGTTTATACTCAACAATGATTTTCATCATATCGGTAGAATTATTATCTGCCGGGTATTATGCTTCACTTCGCAGGTCAGGTAGCATTTTTTGGTGTTTTGGGGTATCCTTAAGTAAATTAATTTAAAATAATACCAGCCAGGAGGTCACAATGATAAAAGACATCCTTAAAGAATCAGACGTCCGCATGCATACTGCAATTGTGAGTCTGGTAGAAGATTTATCCGGGATTCGAACAGGCCGGGCAAACCCATCCTTGATTGAACGCATGCCGGTGGATTATTTTGGTGCGCCAACTCCTCTAAATCAATTGGCGTCTATCAGCGTTCCAGAACCCCGCAGTCTGCTCATTCGTCCCTTTGACCCTACCACCGTCAGGACGATTGAAAAAGCCATCCTATCATCAGACTTGGGGTTAACCCCCAGCAATGATGGTAAATCCATTCGTCTGAATTTGCCTCCATTAACTGAAGATCGGCGTCGTGACCTGGTCAAACTGGTAAACGGTCGTTTGGAAGAAGCACGGATCGCTATCAGGAATATCCGCCGCGATCACCTTTCAGATATTCGGGAATTCGAGAAAGAAAAAATGATCTCGAAAGATGATCTGGAGCGTGGTGAAGAAGAGCTTCAAAAAATTACAGACCGGTATATTGAAACCATTCGTAAAACCGGTCTGGAAAAGGAACAGGAGATCATGGAAGTCTAGGCATCCTATGATTGATACCAATTCCAATTCAGGGACAAAAATCCCAAATCACGTTGCGATCATCATGGATGGCAATGGCCGCTGGGCGCAATCTCGCGGCTTACCTCGCCTGGCGGGACACAAGGCAGGCACAGAGAACCTGCGCCGGATCATAACTGCCAGCGTGGAATTTGGTATCAAATATCTCACCATTTATGCTTTTTCCACGGAGAATTGGGGCCGGCCAAAGGATGAAGTTCGGGGACTGATGCATATCCTGGAAGATGTGATTGACAAAGAATTAGAAGAATTGCACCAGGAGGGGGTTCAATTGCGCCATATCGGCCACCTGGACCGTCTTGGACCTAAATTGCAGAAAAAAGTTCTCGACGCCATAGAATTGACGAAGGATAACGATAGACTGATCCTTAATGTTGCCTTTAATTATGGTGGCAGGGACGAAATCGTGTGTGCCATCCAAAAAATGATCCGGGCGGATGTCAAACCAGAAGATGTGAATATTGCACTTGTCGATGAATATTTGTTCACGAACGGTACGCCCGATCCGGACCTGATCATTCGCACATCGGGGGAATTGCGTGTCTCAAATTTTTTGATCTGGCAATCGGCTTATTCTGAATGGTATGTAACCCCCACTCTTTGGCCGGATTTTGACAAGGAAAATTATCGTCAGGCTCTGGATGCTTTTGCCCAGCGGGACAGACGCTTTGGAAGTCTATCTCTAAACCCCTAGGAAGAATCTTCAATGTTGAAAAAACGCGTAATCGCTTCTCTAGTTATGGCTGCCATCGGAATTCCCGCCATTATTTTCGGAGGAATATATTATCTTCTGCTAATAGGCTTCTTTCTGATTATGGCTTCTTGGGAATATGTCAAGATTTTTCAGGTTGCAAAATTCACTCCATCCATGACAGTAACAGTGGGCGGAGTTTTTTTATTATTGGTTTTCCGCAGCTACCTGCCTGAATTCTCCACTGCCTTGCTGGCTTTGCTGGTTTTGCTGGCCATGACTGTTCACTTGATCGCGTATGAACGTGGTCAGGATAGAGCGGCATCCGATTTTGCTCTCACGGTGTGTGGATTTGTTTATTTAGGTTGGTTGGGAGCTTATCTTCTGGATGTACGTTCCCTGCCGGGAGGCTTGTGGTGGCTTTTATTGACCCTCGGATCGGTCTGGATCGCTGATTCAGCAGCTTTTTTCATAGGTTCCCGCTTTGGGCGTCATAAGCTCAGCCCACGGCTTAGCCCCAAGAAAACATGGGAAGGCTATTGGTCTGGTGTGATACTGAGCACATTGTCAACTGCTGGTCTTGCTGTCCTTTTTCATAATTTGACCGGTCTCCAGATAACATGGTGGCAAGGTGGATTTTTAGGTCTGGTAATGTCCGTTTTCACCACCCTGGGTGACCTGGGGGAAAGCATGCTGAAACGGCAGGCGGGATTAAAAGATTCAAGCAACATCATTCCAGGGCATGGTGGTTTTCTGGACCGGATAGATTCCTGGTTGTGGGCTGCCACGATTGGATATTTTTTGATCAGCTGGATGTTTATTTAATCAATATTCGTACTTTTTCAAAAACAGGATGGGATTGAGAAGCAGTTGCTTTCAATTCCAAAAACCAAACCCTTTTAGGAAGGAAACTTTTTTTTACCAGGAGACATAACATGGAAATGGAACCTACCCGCAACCTGGCTCTTGAATTGGTTCGTGTTACCGAAGCGGCTGCTTTAGCCTCCGGGCGATTTATGGGGCGGGGTAATAAAGAGGCAGCCGACGCAGCTGCTGTAAGCGCCATGCGCAAGGTCCTCAATAGTATCCAAATGAATGCCATCGTTGTCATTGGAGAAGGGGAGAAAGATAATGCCCCCATGCTCTTCAATGGAGAGCGGGTCGGAACCGGTTTTGGTCCTGAAATGGATATAGCGGTGGATCCGATAGATGGCACCCGTCCGTTGGCTTTTGGAAATCTAAATTCGATCTCAACAGTAGCCTTGGCACCGCGGGGTACCATGTTTGACCCAGGTCCCTTTGTTTATATGAATAAAATTGCTGTGGGTCCGGAGGCTCGTGGAAAAATTGACATTGATGCTCCAGTGGAAGATAACTTAAAAGCCATTGCAAACGCTTGTGGTAAATCTGTGGAAGACCTGACTGTCATCATTCTTGACCGTCCCCGCCACGATGGACTTATCGCAGAAGTCCGCCGCTGTGGTGCGCGTATCCGCCAGATCCCCGATGGCGATGTGGCTGGAGCATTGATGACAGCCTGGCCGGATGCAGGAATAGATGTTCTATTGGGCATTGGCGGTACGCCAGAAGGTGTGCTGGCAGCCTGCGCGCTGAGAGCCATGGGTGGTGAGATCATGGGAAAATTATATGCCCGAAATGAGGACGAGTTAAAACGTGGTCAGCAGATGGGCTTTGATTTCGATAAGGTTTTGACCATGCATGATCTGGTTTCATCTGAGGATGTTTTCTTTGCGGCTACAGGTATAACTGACGGGGAATTGCTGGAAAGTGTTAAGTATTTGCGTAAGAGTGCCCGCACGGACAGTCTTGTCGTCCGAGGTTTGACAGGTACCGTGCGCCAGATCATAGCCACTCACCGTTGGGATAAGCTCAATTCGATAAGCTCCATTCAATATTGATCTAGTAACCATAGCTATTACCTTTCTGAACATCAGCCTCGCATGGGAGCATCTCTTCAGGCTGAATTTTTGTAGAAACTACTCACTCCATTAGAATATTCGGTCGCTTAAAAATTTTTAAAAAGTGCCTTATGGATGGCGTTAATCGAGGCTTATTGACACTCGCCCCCTTTGGGGTATAATACTGCGCGCAAGGCCGACTAGCTCAATGGTAGAGCAGTTGACTCTTAATCAATTGGTTCGCGGTTCGAGCCCGCGGTCGGTCAC
>Ga0172371_10004490_pt1 | contig 21059 bp, 34 predicted proteins | sample Lak12m_FD_114543 | JGI IMG/M metagenome (GOLD analysis project Ga0172371, IMG submission 114543) | Freshwater microbial communities from Kabuno Bay, South-Kivu, Congo - kab_022012_12m | ecosystem: Environmental > Aquatic > Freshwater > Lake | place: Democratic Republic of the Congo: South-Kivu... | reverse complement strand
TTACTCAAAAATATACTTGGGGAGAAAACGTAGAACGCAGTACTGATAATTGGCATGTACACCATAACAGGGTGCATACTTATTACCGTGAATCCGGCATGCAGTTTAACGGCAATCACAACATTATTGAGTATAACGAAATATATAAAGTATCAAGCCGTTTGGATACGCCGTATGGATGCCAGCATCTGAATCTGTTGGGCAATAATAATATTGTCCGCAACAACACCTTCAGCCGTAAAGGCAGTACTGCCATGTGTTTGGGCCTTTTGTTTGAGTGGGACCTTTCTGATGCAAATCTCATTGAACATAATACTTTTACGGAGATGCCTATGGGGGTCAGCCTGCAGGGGGGAGACAGAAATATTATCCGTAATAACACCTTTGTCGCTACCCCGGGAACAGCGTATGCCGGCATAGAAATTCATTCATACGACAACAAGACTACCTGGCCATGCAATGATTATATGGGTTCGGGCGGCAGTGTGGAGATGATCGTTCCCCCGAATACTCCCGATCACGCAGATTTCCAATATTACTACAACCCCCGCAACTGCCATTCGATGAATAATCAGATTATCAATAATACTGTTGTCGGTTTCCCGAATATTGTGCATCAAAGCCCTGTTATCGAATCGTCAAATACAATAAACGGCAATACGACTACTTCGATTTCTTCGACTCCGTTTCCTTCATCCACGCCGCTGCTGCCATCATCTACGGTCCTGGCGGGTAAGCCGGGAGATGCTAATGGGGATGGGAAGGTAAATGGATTGGATTATGCCATATGGCTGCATAGCTATGGAAAAGCAGTAACGTGTGCTTCTGTTTGCGCTGACTTTAATATAAGTGGTAGGCTAGATGGGGTGGATTATATTATTTGGGTTATGAATTATGGAAAATAATCGGCAGAGCATATTGCAGGATACACCTGTGGTCGTACCGCCGGCGAAAATACCATGGTATCGGCGGATTATCCCATCCAGATTATCTTCCCGCGCCCGAGTCGTTCTTGGAGTGAGCGCATTTCTTGTGTTTAATGCAATACTCGGTTCACAGATGCTTAAACCCCAGGTATTTGAATCACGGGCGGCGGAAAACACTGCGGTTGTTTCATTGCAACCAAAACAAGTAACATTCCCGCCAGACGGACTAATAAAATTGTACATTTCTTCCGGGGATACATCGGTTGCATTCGCACATATTACCGTAAAATTTGATCCTAAAAAAGTGAAACTGAAGAAAGACGCAGAGATAACCAACACACAACTATCAAAAATAATCTCAAAGACATCATATGCAAAAGCGAATACGACCGGTGTATTGGAACTTGTGGTGGGTGTTGACCCCGCAAAACAGGTATCTGCGCCCTCCGGTACATTTGAGTTGGCAAAATTTACCGTTTCTTCGGTGACCGGAGAAACGGGGACGTCATCCATACAATTGCCGGTTGGCTCCATCCAGATAGTGTCTTTGGATCAGTCGATTTTTTCTGTCCGGACAGAAGGCGCCGTGGTAGTGGTAGACCCTCCCGTCCCGACAGCGATCCCGAACACTCCAACACCAATACCTACGCCTGTTGCAACTCAGACAATCATTCCGACACCGACGCAGTGTGTAGTCCAGAATGGATCATGGCAATATGGGTAGTGGAGCACCTGTACTGCTGCGTGTGGTGGGGGACTCCAATTCCGTACAGCAACCTGCATTGGTGCTTCCTGTGGGGGAGTATGCTCTGGGCAATCAGATATTAAAAAAGAGTGTAATACGCATACTTGTTCCAGCACGATTCGTATATTTGCGGCAGGAACCAAAGCAGGTGGTGTATATCCGACGATACAGTTGGCAGTAAACAACCGAGTGGTTGCTACGTGGGAGAATGTTCGAGGACAACCGAATCTCCGTAAGTTTCATGAATATGTGTATACGTCACCTGTATCGCTTACGGACGCATCGATAGAAATTCGATATGTGAATGACGCTGTAATAAAGAAAAAAGACAGAAATGTCCGTATCGATAAGATTATTGTCGATGGGCGGGTGTACCAGACAGAAGATGCATCAGTGTTTTCGTATGGATCATGGAGCAAGAATACACGGTGTGCAAGTGGATATAAAGAATCCGAATGGTTGCATTGCAACGGGTATTTCCGCTTTGATCTTTAAAGCGTGCCTTTTGCCTGCTGGCCTAATAGCCACAGCACCGCATCCTTTTTGTATCTGCGGTCACCTCTGGAATTGATACGGATAGCGGGAAGTTTGCCGCGCTTGCCCCAGCGTTTGATTGTCAGCGGAGAAACACGCAGGATTTTTGCTACTTCCCGTACTGTCAACAAATCGGGCCATTCATCTCCTAGTGCCATAATAATTTTCGAGTAGCTTAGCAGATTGGTTAGTTAGCAGATTAGATAGTGCGAAGCAACAAATCAGCTAAACTCTCTCGTCCTGTGGGCAGGACGTAATCATTGTCGATCATAACAATACTTGAAAAGATCACAGTGTGTCAAGAGGGAGTCGCACAATTGATCCTGTATTAAAAAAAATGTGGATAACATTTGCATACATTAGTCATTGTGCGACAAGACAAAACAAAACCAGACTGCGAGATGTTCAGAGTCTGGTTTTGATAGAGCAATGAAATCGTTATTTCAGTTCTGCTTTTGCTCCTGCTGCTTCCAGCTTTTTTTTCGCTTCTTCTGCTGCGGATTTTGCAACACCGGCAAGTACTTCTTTCGGAGCACTTTCTACGAGTGTTTTTGCTTCCTGAAGCCCTAATGTCGGAACGAGTTCACGGACTGCTTTAATCACTCCGATTTTGTTGGCTCCTGTTTCTGTGAGAACGACATTAAAGACTGTTTGTTCTTCCTTTGGCTCGCCGGAACCGGCTTCGCCGGTAGAGGCGGACGCTCCTGCTACTGCTACAGGCGCGGCACTTACGCCGAATTTTTCCTCAAGTGCTTTGACCAGATCAGAAAGCTCCAATACGGTCATTTCTTCAACTGCTTTCATGATATCTTCTTGTGATAATTTAGTCATAATACACCTCCCTTCGGTGCTTAATTCTTTTTATTTTTTATTGCATTCAGTGCCCATACGAGCTTATTCATATTCCATGAAAGTGCATGATGCAGGCCTGTGATCGGTGCCTGCAGTTGTCCGACAAGCATAGAAAGCAGTGTTTCCCTGGTAGGGAGAGATGCCAACCGTGTCACATCGGCCTCTGTAAGAAGTGATTTCTGCATGAGTCCTGCTTTGGTTTTGCCTACACCGGCTGTCTTGAAGAATTTAAGGAGTACCTTAAGCGGAGCCACTTCATCTCCGTACGCAAATAATACTCCGGTTGACTGTGTGAGCGCATCGGACATATCCGCGGCATGATCACCGAGAGCCCGTTTGATGAGGCGGTTTTTGGATACCATGAATTCTCCGTCGGATTTTTTGAGAGTACGGCGCAGCTCCTCGAGCTGTTTGTGTTTGAGGCCTGAAAAGTCTGCAAGTACTGTAACTTTGGACTTCTGTACTTTTTCTGTCAGTGCATTGACCGTGTCGATCTTTTTTTGCGTTGCCATATATTTACCTCCAAATATTAAAATACCCGCCTAAAGCGGGTAAGTTAGTAAACAGAGAACAGAAAACGGAAAACCTTTCTATTTACTCATTGCTGTTTACTATTTACTTTTTAACCCTCGGCAGGTTTTATCAGGTTGGAGCGTTTTTTTGCTTGATAGCCTGACCTGCTGTCTTTAGGATACTCCAAAGTATACCAGGTTATGTAGTGAAAGGCAATTACCGCGCGTGTTTAGTCGGCACGATCCGATTATATCTTCGTTATGCAGCCCCGATTTCTAATGATCTTCGTTTCATGTATTTGACAATCCCCGGATCAGATTTTAACTTTGACTCCCGGGCCCATGGTCGCAGAAAGCGTAACGCCGGAAATCTTACCACTCAGGGCGGTTAAGACCGCTTCGATATTTTCCGTAAGTTTTGTATCTTCGAAACTGACTTTTCCTATAGGCATGTGGATAATAGGATTGCCGGGTTCGGTTTTCATATTGACCTGGCCTTTTGATAAATTCAGGGCAAGGCGTTCGGGATCAGGACCGACGGTTCCGGTTTTTGGATTAGGCATAAGTCCTTTGGGGCCGAGGATACGGGCGACTTTTGCAAGTTTCGGCATCATTGACGGGTGAGCGACCAGAACGTCAAACGTGATTTTTCCTGCTGTGATTTCATTGATGATCGCATCATCTGCTATGCTGACCCGAATTTCTTTTCCTGTCCCATGCGGAAGGCTGACACTGGTGCGGTATTCTTTTTTGTCTCCAAGTGCTGCGGGGTTCAGATTTATGTGCAGTTCTACCGTCGCATCAAATTTTGTCATGGATGTTTTTTTGACAAGCCCGACAGCGTCACGAAGAGGGTACAGCGCCGTTTTGTCGACCATTTTTCGCATTTCCTGATATTTTTTGGACCGGATTTTTGTTTTTGTGCTTTTTGTCTTTTTTTGTTTTTCTTTGCCTGTCGCGGTTTTTGCGGATGCAGGCTCCTTGGCTTCGACTTCGTCGATAAGTTTTTTGAATTCCGGCTTGATGTCCGTGCCTTCTACCAGCACAGTGCGTTCGCCGCCTTTCAGGCCAACACCTTCAACCTTTTGTTTTTTCGCGGCTTTTGTCTGCCGCCTGGCTTCTGCCTTGCGCTTGGCTTTTTGCTCTGCCTGTTCGTCGCCCATGATGACATGTCGTATTTTACCCATTGTCCACCTCTATTCCCATGCTTCTTGCGGTACCCGCAACGATTTTCATGGCCTGGTGTACGTCGTCTGTATTCAGATCGCCAAGTTTTTCTTTCGCGATTTGTTCGACTTGTGCTTTGGTCAGTTTTCCTGCCGACTCGCGCCCTGTTTTGCCTCCGCCTTTTTCCAGTCCGAGAGTTTTTTTGATCATGGCGGCAACCGGCGGAAGTTTCGTGACAAATGTGAATGTCCTGTCGTCGAAAACGGTGATTACCGCAGGAATCGTCTGGCCTTTGAGCTTTGCCGTACGTTCGTTGTAGGCTTTGACGAACTCCATGATGGCTAAGCCATGCTGGCCGAGTGCTGGCCCTACCGGAGGTGCTGCGGTCGCTTCACCCGCCTTGAGGTTTAACTTGAGAAGTGTTTTGACTTTTTTTGCTGGCATGAGTATTGCGGGGAAAGAAACGGAGAATACGCAGAGTAATTGCAGATTCTTCGAAACCTTCCTTGGTTTCTCCCTCGATGTACATCGGGGTAACCGTTACTATACCAAAAATATGCATGAAACTCAAGGGAGCGTATTATCCCTCTTGATTTGGGTATAAAAATTCGCGATGATGGAAGAGCCATGGCAAAAAGCAGGAAACATAGACGAAGAATACGGATTTCCCATTCTGCAAGATTTCGGTTGTTTCGCTGGACGGATCCTAAGACGCTGCTTTTTTTGATCATACTTCTTGTCGGCATAGTGGCGACAGTGTTGGCAGCTTTACAGTCAACAAGGCCGTATAATTATGCCTCGTGCAATGATTCGAATTGCCAGAATGTCAAAAACGGGAATTTTTGGATGATAACTAATTGTGATGCGCCGGGAGATCCTGATGGGGACCAACAGCTGTGTAACGGGGAAGGAAGAATTGGGATATGCCGCGGGAATGAGTATTGCTGTCCGAGTTATGGCGGAAAATGGACTACCAATATGAGTGCGTGTGCAACACCAACGCCAACCAAAAAACCAACACCGACAAAAACACCGACACCCAGGCCTACCAGTACACCCAGGCCAACAAGTACACCAATGTCAACCAGTACGCCTCGGCCTACCAGTACACCCAGGCCAACAAGTACGCCTCGGCCTACCAGTACACCCAGGCCTAAGAGTACGCCTAGACCAACGAGTACGCCAAGGATCACACCTGTTCCGACGTTACCGTTATTGTCGGAAGCCTGTAATAAGGCCTGCGTGAGTGATGCTGATTGTCAGTTGGGTCTTGCGTGTACGACAACGTTCGTATTGCTTCGAGGATGTAGAAATAGATTATGTCCTGAGCGGCCTGATTGCGTCTGTGACAGCGGATCCGGTGCTTTTGCGTATGCAACACCAACACCGGGGCCAGGAAGTACTTCATTACGGACGCTGCAGTTATCGATTGGGAACTTTACAGATAAAAAACAACAGACAAACCTGAATCCTACGATACGCGGTACGGCAGAACCAGACTCAAAAGTTACGATTACCGTGTATCCGGACGGTATCGGCGGTGAGGTATATGCGGATAAGAGCGGCAAGTGGAGCTATACGTTTACAAAAAAACTATCACCCGGAGTAAAAAATCTTCTGGTGGTTGCAACAAAACCGGACGGACAGGCGCAGGAATCACAGCAATTTACGGCGGTCGGAAGCGGCGGGGGATTCAATTTCGGCTGGATCATCCTTCTTATGGTGCTGTCTGCAATCGGATTCGGGGCGTATGTATACGTGAAATCGAACCAATAAGGTATACTATTGTTCATGAATTGGTCAAAGAGCCCGGAGTTTCGCATACGCAATGAGGTAGTCGCGAATCTTCCGCCTGATAGTCGAAAGTTGTATTTTTCTGCTGTAACGAATGCAATGTGTGCATGTTTTGGTAATCAGGAACCGAAGTTTACAGCTGATTAGATACGAGCATGTCATGCTGTTGAGCACGAAGTACGTGTGAAATTGAAACGAGTGAGAAGGCGTCCGTGATCAGTTAGATATATATCTTCGTTGCTATTTCATCCACGGGCGTGAATCGATTGACAACATGGAAGAAGGAGAAGATACTGGGCTTGAAGGGTCAATTGTATGACTGTCCGTAAACGGAGAGACCGAAGCCGTGAGTTTCTTATGCTCACCGAGCGCGTATTTGAACATTCTGTTGATGCAACACTGGGACTCCTTGCGTATGTAACTTCCTTATCACTACCAATCATTGTTGATACACCTACGTTTCAGGCGCGGATAGATTCAGAAGCGTTTTTACAGACGGTTAATTATGAAACTATTAAAAACGCGCTCATAACAGCGAGAAGAAAACGGTATATCATTCGCCGACGTCATGCGATGCCGGAAATAACACGTGAGGGTTTACAACGACTTCGGGACACAATTCCGCAGTATAATGAAATACGCGCGTGGGACGGGAGACTCCATATTGTCAGTTATGATATTCCGGAAAAACGGAGGAAAGCCCGGGATCAGCTACGTATACAACTTCGTCGGCTTGGATGCGCGATGATGCAGGCTTCTGTATGGCTGACTCCATACAATCCTATCGATACGCTGCGACAGTTTATTGCTGATAAAGGAATAGACGGTACTGTGCTGGTATCGGACTTGGGGAGGGATGCATCGATTGGAGAAGAGACGATAGAAAACCTTATTATCCGTTTATACGGTCTTGAAGCTATCAATGCGCGGTACAAAGAATGGATTGATGCATATAATAGTGAACAAATGAGTTTTGAATCATATATTCGTTATTTGGCTATTCTTAAAGACGATCCGCAGTTGCCGTTTGCATTGCAACCCACGTGGTGGAAGGGAGATAGAGCGTACCGTTTAATCAAACCCATTATTTCTTCGTTGCTATTTCATCCACGGGCGTGAGTGAAATAGCAACGGAGGGTGAAATTCAGAGTTTCGCGATTTGTAGGAAATCCAGTTCTACCGGCGTTTCCCGACCGAAGATAGACACCAGGACTTTTACTTTGCCTTTTTCTTCATCAATTGATTCGACTGAGCCTAAAAAGTCTGCAAACGGCCCGTCGACAATTTTTACCGCTTCGGACACGGTGAATTTGGCTTTGTATTTCGGAGCTTCCATTGCCATGAATTTACGGATAGCCTCTACTTCGCGGTCCGAGATGGGTGTTGGTTTGTTTCCGGCGCCTACAAATGCCGTAACACCCTGAGTCGTGCGGACGGTAAGCCAGCTGTCATCGTCAAGTATCATCCGTACCAGGATATATCCGGGAAATATTTTTTCTTTTACTTCTTCTTTTTTGCCGTGAGAGACACGGACAATGTTCCTGGTTGGTACCACGATGTCGAATATTTTGTGGGATAGATTTTGGGTTTCGATACGTTGTTTCAGATTTGCCGCAACTTTATTTTCGTGACCTGAGTAGGTGTGGACGACGTACCACCTGCCTCCGTCGGAAAGAGGAGCAGGCGTATCAATTTGTTCGTTTTGCTGAACCGCTTGATCGTCCATAGTTTAAAATAGTGCTGTCGTGATATTGACAAACAGAATGTCCAATCCGCCAATGAAAGCTCCGACCAATACGGAGATGACAATGACCGTTATTGTCAGGCGTATTGTTTCTTTTTGTGTCGGCCAGGTGACTTTTTTCAATTCCGCTGCTACTTCCGATATGAATTTCATCGGCGCAACATTCGGCATGCTCGGTACACTCGGCCTGTTTGCCATAGATATCAATTATAACAAATCCCCCCCGAAGGGGGAATGGTTGTACTATAGCAAACGCGCATAAAATTGTAAATACACGGCGGAATGCGGTCATTTTTCGTGTATTCGGATTTCATGCTATATGTCCCGATTTTTTTCGAAAGACAGAATCACTATGTATGTACGCATGTGATGAATTTTTTATGGACACGAGTTCGGTGGGATTGGGAGACCGGCTTGATTAAAGACATATTCGCAGTATGTTTGACCTTCTAGATGATCCAGCGGATTACACATACCTTCTCCATAATTGCAGACCGCTTCATACAGAGCATTGTAGTCCGGTATTGTTGCTTCGCGGTTTGTGCATTGATTTGGTGTATACACCCAATATCCTCCGGAAAACAGAATTGCTCTGGCTGCAAGCTTAGCTGCATCTTCAGTTATGCATCGACTTAGCTGTGTATCCTCTGTTTTGCAGCCGCTGAGATCATCGGCAATATATTCAGAACTGCATTGGTTTGTAACGAGGCCGTAGGTTTCTGTTTTTATTTGAAAGGGCCCAGCAGCTGTTGCCGAATTTTCTTCACACACATAGGTTCCTCCGAGTTCCGGATTTATTGTATTATCGTTTCTAACTTCGATATCAAATATGACATGAAGTATGCGATTAAGCGTAGCTGATCCTCCGGGTATGTATTGTCCGTATTCATTTGCAGCGTCTGAGATGGCTTTATCAAGTTTTGAGATAATTTCTTCCCATGTATCTATTTTGCATTGCATTGGTTCTTCCGGCAGGCAGTTGTCCATATATTTTGTATATGATTCGTTATCTCCATACACAAGATCCCCGTCTTTTTCCCGGTTGAGTGTGGCCACAAGAGGCGTACCAAAGCAGGACGCATCTTTTGTTTTTTCTTCCGCGGAATGATAGGTAAGGTTGACCATCGGCATAACAGCAGGCTTTTCGCTTGCCGTGCCTGAGAGGTATACCTCGTGTTCCTCTGTGGCATGATAGGCGACATCCTTATATTCACTGCGCGGGATAAATCCAGATGTCCATTGTCCGTCCCGGTCGCAAAGCTCGCCGGTTTGTGCATCTTTGGTGGCTGACGAGCTGCATTTTCCGGTCTTTGGCCGTTGGTTGGCAAATAAACCGTCGCGGTGTTTTGCCGTGACAGCAAATGAAATTGGCACAGGGACGACTTTGATCCGTTCTACCAATGTCAGTATGCCATCAACGATTTTCTCTACAATTTCCGTAATTGTCGGGCCGGTATATTCGGTTTCAAACTGTGCACAATTATCTCCTGAACACCCGCCGGGAAGCTGGGCAAATCTGGTAACATCAAGCTCCGTCGGCGGCAATTCCTCTCCTGGTCCCTGCAGGCCACAGTCTGCCGTATAAATGGTTGCAACGACGAGCGTGTTGTAGTTGTAGTCGTAGGAACCGTTCGGATCCCAGGTGCCAACACCAAGCACATCAGCTGCGGCATCATCTTCGTCCGGTTCATTGCCCCACAAGGGCCCGCCGGTTGAGGGCGCTTTGAACCATAAACCGTTCCAGCTTGCCAGGATTTCTTCATGCTGGCCGGTAATACGTGAATCTTCCCAATCTTCGGATATTTCAGTGGTGTTTTCTGTCAGGACATAGAGTGGGCCGATTTCGCCCATATACGGGACTTTTAGTTTAATTTTTACGCAGTATTTATTACTTACATACTGCGGATTGGTCCAGTTGACGGTTTTTTGCTGGACAACGATCGGCCGGGCCCAGGGAGACATTTTTGAAAAGTATGCAGCCTGCGGATGCACGTCGGGTAACCTGTTTTCTTTCAGCTTAATAGCCTTCGGAATGATCAGCCCTGCGATATCGTAGCCAAACAGTGTGCCGGTCAAAAGCGGAAGGGAGATGGTCGCGTTTGTTTTCCCGGTTGCATGTGATGCGATGCCGGCATATGCCTGACGGAACGGAATACAGCAAAGCACTAAAATAGCAATAGTACGGAACAATTTCATATCCTTATACAATATATAGTAGGATATCCGTACAGAATTGACAATGATACGTGAATCCTCATACAATGAAACTCACGCAATGGCAATGAAACACCAAAAAGTAAGAAAAGCCATCGGGATCCTATGAAACAATCTTCACGAGTTGTCCGCAAAGCCATTATCCCCGCCGCTGGCTTTGGGACACGGTTTTTGCCGCAGACGAAGGCAATGCCGAAGGAAATGCTGCCGATTGTGGATAAACCGGTGATCCAATATGTCGTTGAGGAGCTGGTGGCGTCGGGAATCCGGGATATCATCCTTGTTACCGGATGGCATAAGCGGTCGATTGAGGACCATTTTGATTACCCCAATGAGCTTATCCAGATGCTTGACGAGCAGGGAAAAACGGAATTGAAAAAAGAGGTCGTGCGTACGGCGGAGCTGGCGAATTTTATTTATATCCGCCAGAAAGGACCGTATGGTAACGGAACTCCGGTCCTCTGCGCAAGAGAAATCGTCGGCGATGAACCGTTTGTCGTCATGTGGGGCGATGAATTTATTTATTCTGATCCTCCGCGGGCAAAACAGTGTATTGAAGTGTTTGAGCGGTATGGTGATCCTGTTATTTCTGCAATAGAGGTCGCCAAAGAAGATGTGTCCCGCTACGGGATCGTTGATGCAACCAATGTCGAAAAGAATGTGTGGCAGATTAAAAAACTTATTGAAAAACCGAAAAAAGAGGAGGCACCCAGTAATCTTGCGGCACACGGATGCTATGTATTGACGCCTGACATTTTTCCGCTTCTTGCCGGGCTTGCTCCGGGTAAAGGCGGGGAAGTGTGGCTGACTGATGCGATACGGCTATTGATGAAGACCCGACCGGTATACGCCTGTGCCATACAAGGCGGCAGATACTACGATACAGGAAACAAGCTTGAGTACTTAAAGACCGTTGTAGAGTTTGCCCTTACCCATAAGGATCTCAACGGTGAATTCCGCGATTACCTCAAAAAGCTGAAACTGTAAGTTGGATTTATTCTCACGCTTGCATATACTGTGTATATGCGACGGAGTTTCGCCCGGGTGCGTGGATTAGGGTTTGTCCTGTGGCAGTCACGGCATATGGCATACCATGTCATGCTGGGACTTTTGTGGGCATGGTTTTTGCGGGAGCTATGGAACGAGCTTAATCCTTTGTGGATTTGGACGGCAGTCATTGGATCCGTGTTGCCCGATATTGACCACTTCAATTATTTTTTCGGGTATGGAAAACGTGATGCATATACGCAGCAGATTGTGTCTTTTTTGCGGCAACGGCAATGGCGCAGTCTTGTGCAGTATATCGCCAAAGGTCATAAAACCAATACCAGTCTTCAGTACCATAATATATATGTAGCCGGAATATTTCTGGCAGGGTCCATTATTTCCGCGTTTATCGACTGGCGTTTCGGGGTAGTGTTGTTTGGGGCAATTGTCAGCCACTATGTGTTTGACATCTTTGATGATATTGTGCTGCTTGGCAGTATTAATGAAAATTGGGGGAGGTGGGGGCGGCCCAAAAAAGCATGAAGCGACGTACTGTCCGTCATCACAACCGGTTTGCCGTGTTGCGGCCTTGTTTCTGGAATACGGTGACCAGGGCAACGGTAGCCCTTCGGCTTACTGCTGCAGTGTATATTTTGTGGAATCCGTTATGGGGCATGCTTGCAAGTTTTTTCATGGACTGGTTTGATTCGTACCTTTTAATTCAAAGGGCAGGAATAAGCCGAAAAGCGTATCATGTGCTTGATAAGAATATTGACCAATTCTGGTCTGCAGTGATGCTTCTGTATGGGTTCACGACACCATATTGGGGATTATTGAGCGTATTGTATATATTCCGGCTGGCAGGCCATGCGGTGTATATTGCAACCGGCAATACGAAAGTATTTTTGCTATTTCCCAACGTATTTGAATTTGCATTTTTCTGGTTTGTTGCGCTTGCGCCGTGGAGCACGCTTGCTGTTGATTATGTATCAGCATTGATGCTGCTTGTTTTGGTTAAATTGGTACAGGAATATGCGCTGCATTGGGCATGGCCGGTACAATTAGACCGGATGAAACACAATTTCCGCGGATATCATCCGGCGCTCAGGGTATTAGGATGGAGGAGGCTGGGGATCTAGCTACATTTTCGGTTGTTTCTGGCGTTTGGCGATTTTTTTAAGCGTATACATGACCCGTTTGTGCAGGTCGATATTTTTAATGCGTGCAAACCGGATAACGGAAACGAGGATGTCGCCAAGCTCCTGTTCGTATGTTTCGTCCTGTTGGGCTGCGATATTCGTGCCTTTGCGGCCGTGCTTGGCAAGGTACGCACGTGCCATTTCCCCGACTTCTTCAACCAGGGAGAGGATGAGAAACGAGCCGAATTCTTTTTCGTTCCTGACATCCTTATCGGCTTCCTCCAGGATGGTGATGTATTTACCAAATGGTGATTTGATCTGAGGTTTGTTCATAAATGTATTCTAGCATTATGTGTGCATCAGCATGGAATTGCTTGCAGGCGCAAGCGTGAATGCGGAAAAAAGGTCGCGATTTTGCCCGCCGACTAACGTGAGAGAACCGAGCGTATCCGGATTACCAACCATTCGAAGACCTGCGTGATTTATAGCAAATTTCAGGTTATCCGGCGTGTGCATATAAAAAGGAGTCGGCCCGAGAATGATAGTTTCTCTTTGTTTTGTTCCGGCAATTTCCGGATTACCGATCAGCCACGGGGTACTATCCGGAAAACCGAGACTGGAAGGTGATGAGCTGTGTTGAGGATCATGAAATGCAGCTGCAAAATCGTTGTATGATTCCGGATTGACCGTTGTAACAAGTATTTTTGCATTCGGAACCGCTATGCGTCTCATGGTGTGCAATAAATGCAGAAGCGTCTCCGGAGGCAAGTGAAATATGCTATTGATACAGAGGATCCGCCCGAATGCAGTAGAGGGGAGCGGCACGTTGCCTGCATCTGCGACAAAGAATAGCGGGTTATTGCCGGGATACAATTCCTTTGCTCTTCTAATAAGCGGCAACGAGTAATCAAAAGCGGTAACTTCGTTGTCTGGATATGCCTTTGACAGCAGTGTTGTAGAAGCTCCTTGGCCGCAGCACAAATCAACAGCCTGGCCGTGTTTGGGTATTGGATATCGGTGCAGCCACGATTGTATATACGGATACAGAGCTTTGTGTCGGAACGGGTCTATACCGCCTTCAACGCTGTATCCATTGTCCGGCTGTTGTATCAACTTGGAATCCTTCTTTTTGTGCCATATTTTTAGGGCAGGGGCAGGGGTAATAAAAAGTAATTATTTTTTCCCGATACATTGTACGGTGTTGCCGTCCGGATCGGAGAAGGTGATAAACCATTTATCGAACGTCGGAGCCTTAAACGGTGTGGCGATGAATTGCGTGATACCTTTCCTTTTCAGATAATCGTACGTCTTTTCTATGGAATCGACATTTATGTTCACCATAATCCGCAGCGGATCCTTATTCTTTCCTGTAATCTCTGAGTGCTTTCCGCACCAGATCCATGGCTGACCATCGGGGAATTCCATAAGAATGCCGGTATCATCCGGATGGTTTATACGCTCTACTTCTTTAAGATTGAACACATCCTTATACCAGGCTGCTAGATGTTCGTAATTTTCGCTCCAGAGAAGGATTGTGGAGATTTTTTGAAACATGGATGTATTGTACCATGGTTTACAGAATAGGCAAGAGATGATATAATATATACTATAGGTATTATGAAACATATATATGTTTTTCTTGCATTCTTCCTGTTTGCCGTGCAGCCTGTCTATGCCAATGAGGGCAGGATTGTCGGGAAAAACGGCAGTGTGACCTGCGAAGGCGTGAGCGTCTGGGACAATGTGTCATACAAAATATTCGGACGGTGCCAGGGGCTGACGTATCCGTTTGCAGAACGGCTGGACCGGTATTCGATCTGGGTCGTGCCTGAGTTCGGCGGAGACCCAAAGCGCCTCGGCGAAGTCAATACAGGGCTGTTTGACGTACGGAGCGACCTGCGGTTTACCCGTGTTCTGGTTTCTGCAGAATCAAGCAGCAATCCGCGTGTACCGTCTTCGGTGGTTGTGATGGATGCTGCGGTATCGGCATATGATTTTAGTTCCAATGCAATTATGCCAGTCGTAACGCAGGCGCCTGCCGTTAATCCGAGCGTAAGCCCGGCTGCTTTGGTACCGGAAAACAGCAGCAGAAACCCTTTGACCGGCCCGAATGCACCGCCTTTAAACGTCATTCTTCTCGGCATTTTGGCGGCGGTAGTGCTTGCGGTAATCCTGTTTTTGCGGAAGTAATTGCAGGTCCGGAGGGAATCGAACCCCCAATAGAGGTTTTGGAGACCTCTGTTATACCATTTAACTACGGACCTAATCTTTCTCTATTATATCATCCTTGAAACAGCGCATGCGTATCCTGTATAGTACCTAAATATGCCTGAGACGCGCACAGCAATCTCTACGGACCGTTTGGGAATTGCACGGCAGAACGTTTCATATTTAAAACTGTCGATACCAGAGAGAGAATTTCCGTTTAGAGATGTTGAGGTCATTGGGCTTGGGCCTGTACGACGGTTGCGGGGATTTTTGTATGAACTTGAACAGGAAGGATTCCGGCCTGTGCGCATCCATGGAGCTACCGGTATTGGACAGGGTGAAGCAAACATCAGACGGCTGATGCTGGGTGTATTTTCGCGTATGGTCGTACCGACAAAACGCTTACAGAGGGAATTTCCGAAGTATCCGTGTCTGGTGCATGCGCCGGAAGCATTGCGCATTGGAGGATCCTTCGGGGTAGATGGCAGGCAAGATGATGTATGGATAGAAAACCACGAACCCGGCATGCTTGGGGTAACGCGCTCAGTGCGGCCGATGTTTTTTATCTGTCTAACAAACAAGCCTCCGTTTTGCTGGATATTGTCCATATGCTGTATCCTGCTCGGGGTGATTCCCGGACGTTTTTACAACAGTGGGACTGGATGATACAAACTGTTTCCGATGAAGCGGCAAAGAAAAATACGAGGGTGCGGGGATTCCATTTTGATACAGGTGGGCTTTCTATGTCTCGGATATCTCATGATATGCTGACAGCGCTTCGTGATGCTACGCAACCGATCCGGCATCATGTAACATTTGAGTATATGCCGGAAGGAATAGAGCAGTATCCAGTGTTGCTGGGGCTGGCGGACATATCCGCAATCAAGCGCAATACAGCACAACACTTTGCGCAATTTGCCAATGCAGGGTTACTTAATCTTTAGCGATGCACGCATCCGTTCAAATACATCCCCGAACCCGGAAAGGAATATATCCATGCCGTTTTGCGGATGGGTGAACGTGAGTGTTTCCTGCGTTGTGCCGTTTGCGGGATCCTTTGAGCGGTATAGGCGTGCTGATGCAGTGGCAGAACCGGATGCTGCGGTGATTATGGTTTCTTTCACAAATGTATATTCGGGCAACGAATACAAAGAGGAATCCGTACACAGTAAGATGACGGCATGTTCCGGTTTTTGTAAATCAAGAAAAACCGTACCGCTGTTTGTGCTCTCTGTAACCGTGATATTTTGGGGATAGCGAAGCTGTACGCCGCATGCGGCATCTTCGTAATGGAGATCGGGTATCGCAATAGGGCTTGGAACCGGCGTCTGGACAGGAGGGTTTTTTGTAGCAAGTTCCGTTTGGGGTTTGCTGCTGTTTATGATAATTAACAGGAGCGCTAAAACAAAAAGAACGGCAGTAAGCGCGGCAGTATTTTTGTGCATCTTCATAAGAAGCTTTGGGAAGCTTCTTCAAGCCTCTCTTAGTCTAGTTTATTTTTCTCTTTGTGCAGAGTGTGTTTGCGGCATTTCGGGCAGTATTTTTTCAGGCTGACCTTTTCTGTCGTATTTATTTTGTTGCGTTGTGAAATGTAATTTTGGCTTTTACATTCCGTACAGACGAACGCGAAAATGATGCGTTGATCTTTTTGGGCCATATTTTTTTAAAAAAATTCTTAAATTCCAAGTACCAAATCACAAATACATTACAAATATATTAAAGCACAAAACTTTTTTGAATCGTTGATAGTGTTTAATGCTTGAAAATTGGGTACTGGGATGTGCGATAAAGCAAATTATAGTACATTTATTGCCTCTACTCAAGCAGCCGGTTCGTGATGATGGTCCGTGCGACCGTTTGAGCAAACAGCGTGCGTCCGGCTTCCGAATAGTGGATGTGGTCGCCGGCATTGATGTAGACAAGGTTGCCGTTGCCGGTAGTATCCATGCTTGGCGTGTATGCATCGGCAAGGGGCAATCTCTGGCTTTCGGCAAATTTTATGGCATTTTCGATATAGTGTTTGATTTCTTGCACTTTTGTCCGTTTTCCTTCTGTCGAAAAGTTCAAACCCGCCGCTCCGTCGCCGAATATATCCCAATTCGGAGCGATGGTGGCGGCAATCACAATGCGGGTGTCCGGCAGTTCGCGTTTGATGATATCTACGATGTGTGCCATTTTCAGCCAGTGTCTGTTGAGTGCGTCGGTCATATCCGGCAGGGGATACGGATTGTACCCGAAGGATTCTAGAATAATGATATCCGGCTTTTCGGAAATGACGGAGTTTCTGTTTTGCCCAAGATAGGCATATCCGTTGGATAATCTCTGTAGTCCCGAATTTATATTTTCGGCTCCTACTCCGTGGTTGATGACGGAAACATTGACGGATGGGTATGCCTGTTTGATAAACGAGGCCAGGTTACCGCCATCAGTGCCCAGCGTATCGATCATGGAGTCACCAAGAAGCGAAATGACGAACGAAGATTTCCGCGCAATTCGTGTATCTGCCGCGCCAAATACTGAAGGTTTGGACGGTTGCGGCGTGGGGGTAGGTGTGGGATACGAAAATGCAGCCATTACTGTTTTGAGCGATGATTGCGTATTGACGGAAAACGGGAGGGGTACGTGTGTGAATATCGATTGTTGGGAAAGCTCAGAATCCGCAATCGGAGAGATAATTGTGTCTGTAGCATATACAGACACTGTACATAAAAATAAACATCCGATACTACTGACTGCGATCCAACGCATACCATCATCTTAATCCGTGAAAAATGGGGAGTCCAGGGTCAAATGTATATCGTGTTGTTACCATGTACTGTTACATGATAACGATAGTGTGTTAAGGCGCGCGGATGGATATTCGTTATTCCCGCTTTAGGAAGGTAGTCTGGATGCGTTTAGCTCCGAAGTATTGCTTGGTAAATACGGCGGCTTTGTCCATGTCAAACCATTTGCAGGAAAAAATGTTGATATAACAGCTTTTTTTGTGCTCGGAAAAGTGGCCGGTAATGGAGCTGGTTTCGATAAGCTGGACGAGTGAGTAGCCTGCGGTGATCGGGCTTTCTTCCCCGAAATACGGCACCTGCGGTTCGCCGTAGCGTTTCATAGCGATCACGTCATCACAAAGCGTGATTGCATAGTGCGCAATACTTTTCCCATCGGAGATTTTTTTAATGTCGCAGTCATAGAGATTCATGACCAATTCCTGGCCGAAATATTCTTTTTCATGCGGATTTGGTGTATCTAACATGTATTTAGTCAACGGTATTTGTGCGTACTTGTCAAGACAGAAATCGATTGTGTATAGTACAATATGTCTATGCACTGGATTGTGGCAGGGTTTTGTATGTTTGGGTTTTCCGTACCCGCATATCTTCTTATCCGCCGGGCGACGCTTTCCGGCATGTCTCACTCCGTGCAGAATATGGCTGCATTCGTCGTGCCTTTGTTGGTATTTATCGTACTGGCGGTTCTATCACGTACTCCCATTGCTGTTGATGGTTTTTTATTATTTATACTTGTTTTCAGCGCTGTATTTTTTAGTTATTTTGGAGCAAAGCTTTCTTTGTTGGGTATGTAATATGCGCCGAATCCCGGGTACAGCCTTGTGATATCCAAAAGCTATGTCGTGTTCACGACGTTGTTTGCCGCCCTTTTTTTCCACGCACCGCTTACTGTCCGTTCGGGAGTGGCAATTTTATTGATTGTGCTGTTTTCTGCACTTGTGATCGTGGATCCAAAAAAGATGAATGCAGCCTCGCATGTACGGGCCGTATGGCTTCCTCTGACACTCCTGACCTTTTTGTGTTGGGGGATGCTGGCTATTTCTTCCAAATATCTTCTGGATCTTGGCGTGACGATATATACAAGACTGATATATACTCTGGCAATTGCCAGCGTGCTGTTTGCGTTTGATATGAAACGAGAGCGAGTATCGTTAGGTTCACTATCAAAAAGTCAGTGGGCAGTGTTCCTGCTTATTGGTTTGTGTTTTGCAGGATTTAATTATTTCATGCAGCTTGGATATCAGCTGGCGCCAAATATCGGGTACATCAATGCCATGAATGCAGCGAGCATCGCGTTTGTGACTATCGGCGCGAGTATATTTTTCCATGACGAATTTATCGTGCGTAAACTCATCGGTGTTATCGGCGTCATCGCCGGGCTCATCCTCCTCGTGTTGTAAATCCAGCTTCGAAAGGCGAGGCCTTACGAAGCGTAAAATTATTTACGCTATACTTATGGAATATGCCTTCGCGGCACCGAATTAAAACCTACTCGGATAATTGTTTTTATCATATATATAACCGTGGTGTGGAAAAGCGAAGTGTTTTTGTAGAAGATATTGATAATGCGGTATTACTTTCATATCTTAAAACGTATTTAACGCCCAAAGATACAAACATGTTACAGTCAATCCTTCTTGATTCCGAGACTGGATGGAGAGAGAAGGATAAGGCAAAAAGGCTTCTTCGGATGAATAATTTTCATGATTCGATTGAGCTTATTTGTTATTGTTTGATGAAAAATCATTTTCATATGTTGATTCGTCAAACAGAAGCTACTGCAATGGATCAATTTATGAACTCGCTTTGGACGAGATATACTATGTATTTCAATAAAAAATATAAACGGGTCGGCCCGTTATTTCAGGGGGTATATAATGCAGTGCTTGTAAAGACCGATGAACAGCTCATGCATTTATCCCGATATATACATCGGAATCCTATCGCCAAACGTAATTTTCGAAATTCAGCTTCGAAAGGCGAGGCCTTACGAAGCTATTTGTATAGTTCGTATCAAGATTATGTCGGCGAACGCTATACAGCGTGGATCCATCCGGAAATAATCCTTTCCCATTGGCACACGAATCAGTGTCGTGAGTATGAAGAATTTGTTGTAGAGCAGGAATTCGATGAGCAAAGTGCTAAAATTATCGAACCGGTGATTATTGCACCATTTTAGCTTCGAAAGGCGAGGCCTTACGAAGCTGGATTTATGGATGATATATTCTATCCTGTAGCTCATAGGTCGGATGAAGAGCTTGCCGCACTTGCGACCCGATACGGAACGTTTCCAGAGAGGGATATACCCAGGCTTATCAGATCGTCAGTGAACATGACGGCAGTATCGTGGAAAAAGCCGGAAAGCTGGAGCACGTCGCACGTACTATACATCGTGACAGTTGCCGAGCGATCCCGGCCGATTGTGCTGCGTGCCAATATCGGCTGGGGAAAACCGGAGCGGTATATGCTCGTAGAGAAACTCGTCACCGACCAGGTGGCTGTACTCGGCGTTCCGGTAAACCGGATCCTGTATGCCGATATCAGCCGCAGCCAGTTTCCGTTTGACTACCAGATCCAGGATATGCTGGAAGGATCGGATATTGAAGGTCACTTCCACGGGACACGAGATGCGTATGACCAGTTGTCTTATGATCTCGGGCGGTATGTGGCGATGTGGGGAGACCTGAGCTTTTCGCAATTCGGGAGGTTTGATGCCGATGCGGCAGAACAAGGACAGCTGAAAGGTACGAAGCAGTCTATGTATGAATATGTCATTGTACGCCTGGATGATGACCTGCGGTATCTTGTCGATGCCGGAGTACTGACGGTGCTGCGGGCAGATGCTGTCCGTACGGTATTTGAAACCCACAAGTCCATACTATCCGTGCCGATCGGTACACTCGTACAGTATGATCTTGCCGACCACAATATCATGTTTGACGGGAATACCGTCATTACGGGTGTTTTTGATTGGGAGGCGGCGATTGTGGGTGATCCGATGCTTGATTTGGCTTCAGCCCCGACCTGGAAGACGCAGTATCCGCGGGAAAAAAAGCTGTTGGAAGGGTATACGTCGGTACGACCCCTGCCGAATTTCTGGAAGGAGAAGATGCATCTGTATCGGCTTCGTACAATGCTGTGGAAAATGGTGTTTGCCATACGGACGGGGATTCTTACCGATGACCGGAAACGGAAGTTTGATGCTGCGCTTGTGCCGTTTAGGATATAGAAACAGATGACTCGGTTTGCTAAGAAACGTCAATGAGCCAGTATATCAGATTGCTCGGACTCATTTTATCAAAAACAGTTGAAGTTTGCTGTGGCAAGAAAAAAGGGGTAAAGGGGAAAAATGAATTGCCACAGCGTTACTTGCGCTCACCCCGCCGAAGACGGCGGGGTTCGCTTTTCGCAAATGCAATGTTCTGCTCCGCCTCCGTCCCGCCTGCGGCGG
>Ga0172371_10004489_pt1 | contig 21060 bp, 21 predicted proteins | sample Lak12m_FD_114543 | JGI IMG/M metagenome (GOLD analysis project Ga0172371, IMG submission 114543) | Freshwater microbial communities from Kabuno Bay, South-Kivu, Congo - kab_022012_12m | ecosystem: Environmental > Aquatic > Freshwater > Lake | place: Democratic Republic of the Congo: South-Kivu... | reverse complement strand
TAATCAATGCGCCGCAGTAAAAACTCAATCGTCATTGGTTGAGGAAATTTAGGCGCGTCGCCCCAGCCGCCGTGCCCCCAGTCGTAGGCTTCAGTAATGGCCGCGACTGCTCTTCTTAAATCTTCCTGTATAAAGGATGCATTGTTTTGAGCGGCCTGCATGGCGGCTTGTTGAAGATGTTGCGTTAATTGGTTGCCGACGCGCTCGATCTCGGTGTGTCCGTTCTCCCAGGCATTGACCAGTCCGCTCAGCACGTCTTGAAAAGATGGCATGTTGTAACGTTTTACCGGAGGAAAGTAGGTGCCCGCGAAAAATGGATGCAGGTCGGGGCCGAGAAAAACCGACATCGGCCAGCCGCCCGAACCGGTCAGGGCGGTGGTGGCCTGCATGTAGATGCTGTCAAGGTCGGGGCGCTCTTCGCGATCCACTTTGATGCTGACGAAGTGTTTGTTCAGGTAAGCAGCTGTTTCAGCATCCTCAAACGACTCGTGTGCCATGACGTGGCACCAATGACAGGCCGCGTAGCCGATGGAAAGAAAAATGGGCTTGTTTTCCGCGCGGGCTTTTGCGAGCGCTTCTTTGCCCCACGGATACCAGTCAACGGGGTTGTGGGCGTGTTGCAAAAGATATGGAGAGGCCGAGTTCGCGAGTCTGTTCATAATAAAAGGATTATATCTGATGGAATCAAAAGCCCCGCAGGTACCTGCGGGGCTGAGTGCCTACTTTATATTTATTACCAAAGTGTAATTGACCACTTCGCCAGCCATGGGCACAACTTCGATAATATAGTCTTGTGTCAAAGGAAGTTTCATATTGAAATTGGTAGCACCTGTCACTGACCGGATGTAAGGCTGCCCATCGCTGAAACCGTAAATGGTCAGGGCTGCATTGCTGCCGACGCCGTTCAACTTCACACTCATCTGCTGGCCTTTGGATGCGAACACGGTATAGGCTACAGCGTAGCCTCCGACGGTCTTTCCGCTGACGTTGGCAGAGTCTGCGCCCGCTGCGAATTTGATGCGGGCTGGAATTTGTACTGAAAGCGTAAAGTTCTCGGCGACTGCCCCGCCATAAACGCTGATGTAATAATCTTCAGTCGTGGGAAGTGTGCCCTGCCAGTTGGAAAGTTTCGATGCGGCGCTGAGCATGGATGTGCCGCCCTTCGTCTTGATGGACATTGTCACATCGTTGTTTGATGAATTCGCCATTACGATCATGGGTTGTCCCTGCGATGCTTCAAGTACGTAGGTTTGCATTCCGCCTGCTTGGATTGTCCCAGTTACTGAGCCGGTGGTTGTACCTGTTAAAAAGTTGATTCGAGTTGCGTCCGGTAAAATTTGTGTGGGCTGAACAGGTGGGAAGGTTGGCACGGAAGTTGGCAAAGAAGCCGCGGTAGGCGGGATGGTGGTGGGCGGGATGGCTGTAGCTGGAACAGCGGTTGGGATATGGGCGGTCAGGACCTGAATTGTAGCCGCCACGACCGTGGCAAGACTGCTTTGTGAAAGAGGCGTCGCGGGGGCCGAGATACCACCGCAGGAGAGAGAAATAAGAGCGATCATGGCCAATGCCGCCAGCGGCTTTCGGATTCTTATGAATGCAGGGTAAAGTATTTTCATAATGATCTCCTTTGCGTTGGAGAAGTATATCGTATTTGGCTTAGGCCTGAATAAGTTTGCATTGCGCGATAAAACTTGTCCAGCGACGTTATGGCCCACTAATTGGTTCCCGCTTTATCCGCGGTAAAATCTCGTTATGTCAAATTCCAAAGAAATTTTGGTTCGTTGGGGACCGGCAGTTATTATAATGGCCGCGATCTTTGCTTTTTCGTCCACGCCGGGAAATGATCTGCCGAATTTCGGAGGGATTGATTTCTTGATCAAAAAAGCCGGACACATGCTCGGCTATGGATTGCTTGCGCTAAGTTATTGGCGCGGCCTGCGCTTTGACAAAAAATATATTTGGCTGGCATGGCTTTTGTGCATTGCTTATGCGGCTGCGGACGAATTCCACCAATCGTTCGTGGCCGGTCGTCATCCATCCGTAGCGGATGTGTTGTTGTTCGATGGCATCGGCTCGGGGATTGCGTTGTGGATTTGGTCTCTTCGAAGGAATAAATAAAAAAGGCAGACCGACGTTCTACCTTTTGGAATTTTACTCGAATTCCAGTTCGATCTCTTCACCCTCTTTCCATTCTTCGAGCCGATCAATCGAGATGTCGCTGAACAGGCCTTCCTGTTTTGCTTCGACGCGATAACGTTTCACCAATTCCAGCAAGGCCAAAAAAGTCACGACGATTTCCAAACGAGTCGGCTTTTCGCCGAGGAGTTCGCGGAAGTGCACATGTTCATTTTCGCCGAGTCGCCTGGAGATCAAGTCAATCTTTTCGCGGATGGTGATTTTTGGCGCAGCGATGATCGAGGCAAGCGGTTCCTTTTCTGCTCCCTTGGCAAAGGCCGATCGTGCGGCGGCCAGCAAGTCGTCGAGGATAAGATACGAAAGATCGAGCTTGGCTTCCACTTTGGGAGGCGAAGCGACTCGCAGATGAGTCCGCAGATTTGATATCTGACGTTCTTCCAGCCAGAGTGCGATCTCCTTGAAGCGTTTGTATAAACGCAACTGTCGCACCAGGTCGTCGCCGATATTTTCTTCACCCGGCTCTCGCGCAGGCGGACGCGGCAGCAGCGCTTCTGATTTGATCTGCAACAACCTGGCCGCGATCACGAGGAAAGCCGAGATCTCGTCGGCGTGGATTTGTTCGAGACTGTGAATGTAGGCGAGATACTGGTCGGTGACCATCGCCAGCGAGACGGAAGTTATATCCAACTCGGCGTGCTCGATAAGGCTGAGCAATAAGTCGAGCGGGCCCTCGTAAATGGGAATGTGGACGGTATAAGCCGTCTGGCGCCCGAGCATGTTTTCCATAAGTGGGCGAATTATATCATTCAGAATCTGAGCTTTTAGGAGACTGTTGTAGTTTGTATTATTCGTTAAATACCGCTTTGTCTCTGTTTGTCAAATTGACCACAATTGATTTGCTGGCTCGAATCAAATCCGCGGGTGTAATCATGATCTCCTCGCCCCACTGCCCCGCACCGACGCCGAGAATTGGCTCGCTGACCAGTGATGCCTCCAGAAAAGATCGAAATCCATCTGGTTGCCAGCAGAAGGGCGGAATGGAGCCGATGATGTATCCGGTCGTTTCCTTGACCACTTCGGGCGCGGCCATTTGAATGTTGCGCGAGCCGATGGCTTTCTTGAGATTACCGGAGATGGCATTCTGATCGCTGCCGAGCATGACCGACACCCGCTCGCCGGTGTCGGCCTGAAAGATCAAGGTCTTGACAGCCTGTTTTTCTGCGAAGCCTAAAACGCGCGCCACGTTTGCCGCACCCTTTTCTGTTTTGGGCGAAAAACTGCGGCGCTCATAAGGAATGGCGAGATTGTCGAGAAAAATATGAGAGGGGAGTTGAATCATATTATTTTGCATTCCTTGAAGCGAGGTAGATACCCATCAAGATCAATGCTCCACCTGTCAATGTCGCGGCGGTCGGTGTTTCCTGTAAAATAAGATAAGCTAGAATTGCCGATCCGATCGGTTCCCCCAAGGTTGTGATTGCCACAAACGCGGCGGGTAAATGAGCCAACGCCCAGTTGTACGTGGAATGTCCAATTAGCTGTGGGATCAAAGCCAGCAATAAAATCCATAGATATGTCATCGGGATGTATCCAAAAGGCGATTCGCGCACCATGAGCATAAATGCAAGAAGACAAATTGCGGCTGTCGAGTAGACCAGAAAAATATAAGGCATGAGTGATATTTTCACCCGCAATTTCCTGCCGATCATCAAATAGCCCGCGACGGTCACCGCGCCTGTCAGCGCCAGAAAGTTTCCAAATAAAGCACGTCCCTGCAAGACTTGATCGAGTGACGGACAGGATAGGCCATTGTTCCATGTACAGGAATCTGACATGCCGATAACGATGCCGCCGACCAACGCCAAGGCCATCCCGATCAAAACCGGACGAGTGAGCGGCTCCCGTAAGAATATGGGAGCGAGCAGCGCCACCCAAAGCGGTCCTGTGCTGACCAGAACCACCGAGCTTGCAATGGTCGTATATTCGAGTGATGTGATCCATGTCGCGAAATGAATTGAAAGAAAGAGACCGGAGAGCAGTCCAAGCATCAGATCGGTGCGCGTTAGGCCGCGCAGTTCTGCCCGATGACGTGTCAATACGATGGGTGCAAGCACGAGGCTGGCAAGTGTCAAGCGCAGCGCGGCGATCATCAGTGACGGCGCGTCTTCTTGCGCGAACTTGATGAAGATGGAAGCCGTCGAAACGGCGAGAATTGCGAAGAGCAGGGCAAGGGGCAGGATGAGACGTGTGCGAGGCTGGTTCATGGCGAGCCGCTCAAGGGTCCGGAAAGATGCGGCAAGTATACTTTATAAGTAAATCGTTAATATTTGTTACGTCCGCTTGACAGTCGTCTTATGAAGTAATACAATTTATATGAAAAATATCATAAATATCAACCCGATTTCAGAGCAATTCACAAGGAGAGAAAAATGGCTTTTGAACTTCCAAAACTTCCATATGCGGTTGACGCGCTGGAGCCTTACATCGACGCACAGACAATGACCATCCATCACGATAAGCATCATCAAGCTTATGTCACCAACCTGAATGCTGCAATTGAGAAACATCCTGAACTTGCCAGCAAATCGCTTGAAGAACTGTTGCGTAATTTGAACGCGGTTCCAGAAGATATTCGCACTGCTGTCCGTAATCACGGCGGCGGTACATGGAATCATTCGATGTTCTGGGCGATCATGGCCGCTAGCGCGAAGGCAGGCGGCGCGCCGAAGGGTGAACTTGCCAGGGCAATTGATTTGGCTTTCACTTCATTCGATAACTTCAAGGTTGAATTCGAGAAAGCCGCCAATACACGTTTCGGTTCAGGCTGGGCCTGGCTGGTCAAGAAGGGCAGTGGTTTAGCTGTTGTCTCGAGTGCTAATCAAGATAACCCGATGTCGGACGGGCAAACCCCGATCATGGGCCTGGATGTTTGGGAACACGCTTATTATCTTAAGTATCAGAATCGCCGCGCTGAATATGTTACCAATTGGTGGAACATTGTAAATTGGAACGCTGTGGCGGCTCGTTTTTCAGCCAAGTAAATTTAACTTTGCAGATAAGTAGAAGCCAGATATAATGGGGGTATATCTGGCTTTTTGATTCCACATAAGGAGATTTCTCTATGACTCACATTATTACCAGTCTGTGTGTTCGCGATCGAGGTTGTATCGACGTTTGCCCGGTCGAGTGCATGATACCTGGTCAACCCGTTGCCGAATGGCCATGGATTTATATTGACCCTGATACTTGCATTGACTGTGGCGCTTGCGTCCCTGAATGCCCCTACGCGGCCATCTTCCCTGAAGATGAAGTTCCTGCGGCTTACACGGCCAAAGGCGGCGAGTACATCAGCAAAAAAGGCCTCACCGGTCACTTCGAAGGCACCAACCATAATGGCAACAAAATTATCCTTGATACCGTCAAACAACTTGCCGCCGGTGAAAAGGTCGACCTGACACCAGACATCAAGCCCAATTATGATTTCTTCAAGGGTGGCCCCGGCTACGGTGCGAAAGACAGCGACAAAGGAATGTAATTCCCTTCTTTGGCAAAATAGCCCGTTCGTGAGAACGGGCTATTTTTATTTTAATTTGATAGGCTTGATTTATGGGTGTGTGGCGGTTTGAAGCAATTGTTGTCCGATGCCTTGTGCGGTGGATGGGTAGTTGCCCTCGATCAAAACAATTACTGTCAAGGGCGTGCCCTGCCACTTAGGCAAAGTCCCGCCCAGATACCAACTGTAGGGCTCTGTATTGGAACCGCTGAAGCCAGCAGTCCATTCCCAAAAAGGTTGATCCTGTGTTGAAAGTATATGGGTGATGTTTCCGACAACATCGGCTGAAAATACTTTCACCGGATCGCTTGATGGCGGCAAAACCACCCAGCCTTGTTGCGGTGTGTTGACGGCCAGTGCGATGCGCGGCGCGGGGCGCGTTCCGGCGTTGCTCAAGGACGCCGCGGCAATTGCCATTTGCAGAGGACTTACTCGCAGATTATTCAACTCGCCTGTTGGCGATGCTGGACTGACCGGCACGCTTACCTGAGGAGCAGTATAAAAGCCAAGTTTTTCATACAAGCTGGTTGCTTGTTTATTGCCAATTCCATTTACTGAACCAAATGAATCTAAAAATGGAATAACTGCATCGCCCGGTGGATACATTCCTTGTGCAGCACGATTTACCAGCGGAGTGTTCTTGTCTTGCGCTAGAAAAGATCCGGTCTCGCTTAGTTTATTTGGGTCATACACTGGATGAGAAGCCATCACAAGGATTTCACCGGTTTGAGCATTGAGCAGGACGACTGCGCCTTTGTAGGTTCCAAGCAATTGGTCTGCCTTTCTCTGTAATTCAAGATCAAGGCTCAGCCTCACATCCAGACCGGGTGGCGGTGTGCCATAAAGCAGATAATTCCACGAGATGGCGCTGCTCGGATTCCCCTGCAGGCCGCGCAGATAATCGTCGAGCGAGGCTTCCAGCCCTGCTTGTCCATAAGTAGGTTCTATGTAGCCAGTCAGAGGAGCCAGGTTGGGATAAAGATAAATACGCTGATATGTTCCGCTCTTACCGCTTGTTGTGTCAATGGGTTTGCTGTTTCTGTCCAACAGTTGGCCGCGCAAGACATATCGGTCAGCGATGGAGCGGCGAGGGTTGTCGGTACGCGTGAGCAGGTCGGGGCTGCGTATAATAGCCCACCATGAGGCCGTGAGCGATGCTGTGATCAGGCCAAATCCAAGCAGGGCCGCCAGTAAAAAATATGGCTGTGGCGATGCGAGCGCGGCGGATTCCACTTCGTCGGGCTGGTTACTGATAACGATTAGCAGTCCAATCGCAACAAAGGATGTAAGAAGTGATGAGCCTCCGTAGGAGACGAATGGCAAAGTTATGCCGGTCAGGGGCAATATGCGCAGATTTCCGCCGATGATAAGCAAGGCTTGGATGCCAAGATAAGCTGTCAGCCCCGCGGCCAGCAAACGGCGGAATCTGTCAGCGGCGCGCAGGGATGCGATCAAACCGCGGACAAGGATCAAGCCAAAGATGGTGAGCAGACCCAATGTCCCCGCCAGACCCGTTTCTTCTGAAATGGCGGAGAAGATGAAATCTGAATGGGCCACCGGAATGAGTCCCGGGCTTCCCAATCCGGGGCCGCGCCCGAATATCCCGCCATCTGCAACTGCCAGCAAGGACTGGATGATTTGGTAGGAATGTCCTGTCGGGTCGTTCCATGGATTGAGCCAGCTATCGAGCCGGATATGGATGATGTCAATAAAAAAGTAGCCGACCAAGCCAGCCAGGACGAGTGTGGCGACGGCAGCCAGAAGCACGCGGCGCTTGCCTGTGGCGATGTAAAGTAAAACGGTGTACAGCGAAATGAAAATGCTGGCAGTGCCCAGATCGCGCTGAACGATCAGTAGCAAAAGGGCCAGGCTGGTGACGAAAACGGTTGGAACAAGAAGGGGAAAGATGCGCTGATAAATGGGTAAGCGGCTGGATAAATAGGCCGCCAGATATATGACAAGTAAAAGCTTGAGAGGTTCAGATGGCTGAAGATAAAGACCGCAGCACCCAAGCCAGAGCCGAGGGCCAAAGCCTGCCGGGTTTGTTCCAAGCAAAAGAGTGAGCGCGGTCAAGGCCAGTCCACTGGTGAGCAGAATGTATTTATAACTGCGTAGAAAGCTCAGGTTTTTTTGTGCAAAAAGAAGGATGGCAAAAGCCGCGCTGCTTACGCCAAACCACATTGCCTGACGTAAGCCGAAACCAGAATCGAGTCGCCAGATCGTAAGGATTCCCCAACCGCTTAGCAGTGAAGCCAGAGGCAGAAAATAGGGATCACGCTCAGGTAGTTGGCGGGAGCTGACGCGGTGCGCGATGAAAACGCATCCGATCCAGATGGCGAATCCAATCCAGTGGGAGAAACGGTAGCTTACATTCCACGTCCGCTCTCGCACGGTTGGCGAGAGCGTCAGGATGATGGAATATAGGAAAAGAAAAACTGCCGCCGCGTTGAGCAGGCGGCTTTCGCGTTGATTAGCCATTCAATTTTTCTTTGATCTTACAATCTTCGCGTCGGCGTGACGATTGCGTCGCCGCCCAGGTTTACCGTCACGCACACTTCACCGCATTGGATTTCATCTCCGGTGGCAAGTACGGTAGCAGTGGTGAGCTTCTCATTGTTCAAACTCGTCCCGTTGGTGGCGTTCAAATCTTCGATCCACCATTGTCTGTGGTGATAGCTGAGTTTGGCGTGGCGTGCGGAAACAGTTGCATCGTCAAGGGATACATCGCAAGCGGGTTCGCGTCCCAGGATGATTTCAGGTTGGGAAAATATTTGGGAAACGGCGGCCCGCCTCTTCATCTGGACATCGAGGCGGATGGCCGGTATTTTATGAGTCGCAGCCTGTTGCCCGGTCCGCTTCAGGTCTTGCCAGATTGTCAACAATGTCATACCCAGGAAGGCGTATAAGGCCAGGATCAGCAAAATACGCAGGCCCAGCACAATCGGACCACTCATTTTTTCTTTTTCTTGGTGAGGGGAAGCAGCGTATGCATGGCGGCAGTCGGACGATCTGCGCCCGCTTCGCTGAGCGGCGATGTGCTTGCCAGGTCGGCGCGCGGAGGCGGATTGTCTTGTCCAAAAATCAACGCCATACCGGCCAGCGAGATCACGTCGCCGGGGTAGAGCACACTTTGGCTGGTGCGTTGCCCATTGACAAAGGTGCCGCCGGTGGAATTGAGATCGAAAATCAGGAAGCGGCCATTGATGGCGCGTAATTGCGCATGGTTGCGCGACATGCGCGGGTCATCGATCACCAGGGTGTTATCGAGCCGCCGGCCGATATTGACTACCGGCTGTCGGAGGGGGAATACCTTGACGCCTTCGATAATCAAGAAAGCATTTTTCGGGATGGCTTCATTGTCTGCGTTTTCGTTCCCTGGCTCGATTTGCATATTGTTTGTGTCTTCCATTGTGCCGGTCCTGTGTGACGAAATCACGTTAAATTCTTCGGGTTGCAGATTGGTGTCTTCGGTCAGTGTGATCGCCGGCGGGGTGTTGAAGCGTAAGCCTTTCTCAAGACTCAGGACTTTCAAGATTTCCACCAATGTCTCGAACAGGCGCGAGTCTTGCCAGCGCGCAATCGAGGCAGGGTTTACTACGATTGTGAAAACGTTCGGCGCAAGCCGCACTCCATCTTCCTGAATAAGATAGTTGGCTTGCATCGCCGCAGATAATTTTTGAACGATCAGATCTTCCTTTTTTTGTCCCGGTAAGGCATTGACCAGATGGACTTCGATCAATGCCTGGAGACGCGCTTCCAGTTCTTCTAGATTCATTTTTGATTATCAATCTCTGTGGATTATTATAGGGGCGAGAGGATATTTCTGCAAGCCCGATTTATGCGAGAGACCTGACGGTTAGTCGGGTCTCTCGCATTCTCTTTATAAGACTTGTCCGCAATTTGGACACCTCGCCTCGTTGGGCTTTACCACAAATCCGCAGTTGGAGCACGTGCCAGGTTGGGATTTTCCCATCGGCGCACCGCAGGCAATACATGCTCCTTCGCCGACCGGGTTGGCTATTCCGCAGTACTCGCACGTCAGACGGCTAAGCCTTTCAGAAAGTTCGTGACTGGCTCCAGCTGCTTGGGCGGCCTGTGTTATCACTTGCCATATGTGCTCATTCAATTGCAGATTCTCAACATCCTGTGCGATGTCGTCAAGGCGGTTGATGAGGTTGAATGGATTGCGTAGAGCGGCGAATGCTGTCCAGCCGAGAGAGGCCGCCACGCTAAACCATTCCTGTTCTCCGACCTGAATGAGCACACCGTCCGGCGCTTTTTGGACAGTCACCGTCAGAGCAGTTTGACCTCCTGATGACGCACCCGGCCGGGTTCCAATTTGAACCGCAAGATTATCGCTTTGTCCCAATATCTGTGCCCGCAGATTGCCGCGATTAAATTCTGCCAATAGCGCCTGCGCGACATCCGCTGGTTTAAGGTTGCCGTGGAAAATTCGTTGATCCATGTTTTCGATTATAATCGCGAAGCGATTTCCCTTTCAGGTATATTACGATAATGAAGCGTTTTTGGTTTCGACTCACTTTGTGGATATTTGTTGCCGCGTCTCTTCTTGGACTTTTATTGGCCGCGCCAATCCGTGCCTCTGTCTACGCCCAGGCCGTTACTACTGGCACTGACACGCCGGGCGGGCCTACGCCTTTTATCACAGTTCTGGATGTTGGCGAGCCCGCCATTAATGTTCGCAGCGGGCCGAGTACGGTTTATTATCCGATCATCGGCCAACTTTCGATTGGTACGACCGCTCCAGCGTTAGGCAAATCTCCAAGTTTCACATGGATCCAGATTTCATATGCTTCCGGGCCGGGTGGCATTGGCTGGGTTTACGCCGCGAACGTAACTCTTTCACCAGGGTTTCTTCCGATTTTAGAACCTCCTCCGACTGCCACGCCGCTCGTTACGCAAACAATTGATCCTACATTGGCGGCGGCCTTTATTACTCAACCCACCACAACTCGCTTGCCAACTTTTACTCCATCCGCGCCGCTGGTTATTCCCACTTTTTCTAAACCAGCTTCTCGGCCAGGCGGTTTTCCAATGGGGATGGTCATTGTAGCGAGTACCTTGGTTGGCGCGCTCGTTTTGTTAATCTCCTTCTTTGGTCGTCGCTAATGCAAGCTCGTAAGTTTATTTTTCTCTCCATATTGTTGACAGGAGGGATGCTCCTGGCTTTATGTATTCCGTCTCCGGCTCCCGCTCTGGCGCAACAGTCGACTGGTTCGATTCCTACGGTAACCGGGACTCCCGGCGGGCCAATGGTTTCGGTTGACCCGAGTTTACAGCAGATTGATGTATATGCCGGTCCCAGTAGTTTTAATTATCCGGCTATAGGTGTGCTGTTGACGGGTGTGAAAGTACCGGCGCTCGGACGCGCTCGCGAGGACGCCGACTGGATCATGATCCGTTATGAGGGTGTGCCAGGTTCAATTGGGTGGGTGTATGCTTTATACGTTTCTTTGATAGGTGGCGCAGGAGGTTCGGCCATCTTGCCTCTCATGGATTCTCCGCCCACGCCGACGCCTGCATCGACTCCCACAATAAACCCAACTCTCGCCGCGGCTTTTATTGCCCCACAGGCTGCCACGCGCCTTTCAACTTACACTGCTCCTGCGCCATTAGCCATTTCCAATTTTACAGGCCAGACGCAAAGCCCCAGCCGTATTCCAGTTGGTTTGTTGATCTTTGGATTTCTGTTTATTGGCGCCTTGGGGGTTGTCATTTCATTTCTTCGCGGAAGATAAAAAAAGAAACCGGACTCGATTGAGTCCGGTTTCTTTGTCATGCAGAAATTAGTTATTGCAGGAGCACGAGCCGCCGCATGCGCATCCGCCTTCATCGTGCTCGTGGCTGTGCGATTTTGTATTCGGGCTATCCACCACAAATCCGGCACCGCGTTCGGGGTCGTTGACAAAGTCAATTTTCGCGCCGCGCAGATAATCAATGGAAGTCTCATCAATGACGACTTTGACGCCATCAGATTCAAAGGTCGTATCAACATCGCGGAGGTTGTTGTCGAGAGCCATGCCGAAGTTAACTCCACAGCACCCACCAGCCGCCACAAACACTCGCAAAGCATAACCTTCGAGTTTGCGTTCCGAAAGAATATCGTTTACCGCTTTGGATGCGGCTGTGGTCAAAGTAACGGTCTGAATATCGAGTTCTTGTAACATGCTTTCTCCTTAGTACTGATAAGTCGAGTGAATTTGACCTATCTTATCAAAATAGGGTTTAGCTGTCAATGATGATGGCATTTCCAGTTTTTCTTGACACAAACCCTTTGCGCCTGTAAAATCCTTTTGCATTTCAAGAAATGGGCGCAAGCCCCACATTTTATTTCAGCTCGGGAGGAATTACCCCACATGTACGCTATGCAAGGACTTACATCACTGGAAGTAATCGCGATTTGGGTCGTCTTCGGCATTGCCATCGTCGGCCTTTTGTATGCGGTCTTCCTTCGCTCCCAGATCCTGAAAGAGGATCAGGGCACGCCCAAGATGCAGGAAGTCTGGGGCGCGATCAAAGATGGTGCAGACGCATATCTTCGCAAACAGTTGCGCTCCATTCTGCCTTTGATCGGTATCCTGACGGTGGCGCTCTTCTTCTCCGTCTATATTGTTCCGCCATCACCTGAGGCTTTACAGCGCTTCAGCACCATGACCTCAGATCAGGTCCGCTTGATCATTGGCATTGCGCGTGCGCTGGCTTTTATTATGGGTGCTGGTTTCTCGCTGACGGTTGGGCAAATCGGTATGCGCATGGCTGTTCAGGCCAATGTGCGCGTAGCATCTGCATCCAAGCGATCTTTTGCTGACGCGCTTCGCATTGCATATCGCGCCGGTACTATCACCGGTATGCTGACTGATGGTTTGGGTCTGCTCGGCGGAACCGTGATCTTCATCATTCTTGGTATCGCCGCTCCTGATGCTTTGCTTGGCTTTGGCTTCGGCGGTACATTGCTCGCGTTGTTCATGCGCGTGGGCGGCGGCATTTTCACGAAGGCTGCAGATGTCGGCGCTGACCTGGTCGGTAAAGTGGAAGCAGGCATCCCTGAGGATGATCCGAGAAATCCGGCTGTGATCGCGGACCTCGTCGGTGACAACGTCGGCGACTGCGCTGGTATGGCCGCGGACATTTTCGAATCCTACGAAGTCACGATCGTGTCTGGACTTATTTTGGGTCTGGCGCTCTGGCATTTGACCGGCCGCCTCGAGTGGATCATCTTCCCGCTTATGGTGCGCGGGATCGGTGTGCTTTCTTCAATCATAGGTACGTATGTTGTGCGCGGTGGTGGCTCAGGCAAGGGCGGCGACGCCATGGCGGCTATCTTCCGTGGGTTCCTTTCCTCGGCCGCGATCTCGGCTGTGTTGTTTTTCATTGCAGGCTTTTTCTATTTGCAGGATCCCGCCTTGGGTGGTTGGTGGCGCACACCCGCCGCAGTAGGCGTTGGTGTTTTGCTGGCCATCCTGATCGACCGTCTTACCGAATATTTTACGGGTACAGAAGCCTCACCAGTCAGGGATATCAAGAAAGCGGCGGACACTGGCCCGGCGACTTTGATCTTGCAAGGTATTTCAGTCGGTTTTGAGTCGTCTGTTTGGTCGGTGCTGGTGATCGCTTTGACGATCGTTGCATCCATCTTTATTTTTGGCAGTATCCCGGGCGTGGATGGCGCGAACAAAGTTACGTTTATTCTGTACGGCGTTGCAATGACCGGCATCGGCATGTTGACCTTGACTGGTAACAATGTCGCAATGGACTCCTTCGGCCCGATCTCTGATAATGCGAACGGCATCGGCGAAATGGCCTGGTCCGGCAAGACGGATAAAGCTACCAAAGCTGCTCAGCAGATCATGGCCGACCTCGATGCGGTCGGCAATACCACCAAGGCCATTACCAAAGGCGTGGCGATCGGTTCCGCGGTGATTGCTGCGGTTTCTCTGTTTGGTTCCTTCCTCGTGGATGTAAGCCGCGCTCAGGCCAGCGCTGGAGTAGCCGAAGCGAATCGCATTGGCGCTCTTGGCATTCGTGTGGATATTCCGCAGGTCTTTGTCGGTATGCTGATCGGCGGCGCTTTGCCGTGGCTGTTCTCCTCGTTCGCTATTCAGGCAGTATCGCGTGCGGCCTCCCTGATTGTCTTGGAAGTTCGCCGCCAGTTCAAGCTTGGCGTGTTGGAAGGCAAAATTCCACCGGATTACAAACAGGCTGTTGAAATTTCAACGACTGCCGCGCAGAAGGAATTAGTCTCGCTGGCTTTGCTCGGCATCGTCACGCCAATTGTCGTTGGTTTGCTTTTACAAGTCGAAGCCCTTGGCGGTTTCCTGGCCGGCATCATCGTCTCTGGTCAATTGCTGGCGGTGTTCCTCAACAACTCTGGTGGTGCCTGGGACAACGCCAAGAAGCTTATTGAAGATGAGCCGAAAGACCCGAAGAAGAATCTCGGCAAAGGTTCCGAGCGTCACAAAGCTGGCGTGGTCGGTGATACCGTCGGCGATCCATTCAAGGATACAGCTGGCCCGGCTCTTAACCCGATGATCAAGGTTGTGAACCTGGTCTCGGTCATTATTACGCCGATCATTGTTCAGTATGCGGGTGCGACGGGTATAACTCTATATATTGTATGGGCCATAGCCCTGGTGTTGATTGGTTTGTTGGGCTGGGCTGTGGTTCGTTCAAAAGCTCCGGCGCCTAGCATCCAGAAATGAGTTTCGATGCGTGATTAGAAGGCTTCTGGTTTAGGCCAGAAGCCTTCTAAATAGAAAACAAAAATATGATCAACGTCACCGCGATTAAAAGAATAGCTTACATTTACTTTGTAATTCCATTTGTTCTTTTTTCTGCTGGCTGGCTTAATAATATTGCCGCAATAATTGTTTGTTCGATAGTTATTTTGGGAGTGGTTTTTGCCTGGCGATCTTTGCCATCTACGAATTGGGTGGAGTTCAATAAAGGTGATTGTGTTTTATTGATTGCCGTATTGGGCGCATGGCTGTTTCTCTCCGGCGTTGGGGGTATTCTTTTCAGAATTGGGATCATCATAGCCGCAGCGCAGTCTTTAGAGACCTTATCAACTATCCATGGCCTGTCGTATATCATCTTGATCCGGGCGTGGCGATATGAGTCTGGTTGTGCCTGCCCTGAGTTGTCGTATCTTGTCGAAAAATATCCACAATGGTAGCGTAAACGCTTTGCCATGCCGCCGGGGATCATGGACTGGCGGCAGGTGGGCGCACGCAGCGACAGGCTCTGCATACGCAGGACGAACTGTATTATATTCAGAATTATTCCATTTGGCTGGATATTCAGATATTGATGCGGACGGCGTGGCTGTTTTTAATGGGCAAAGGTTCTTATTAGGAGGATTTCGGAAGATGAAAAAACTTTGTATTTCGACCGATGCTGGCATTCTAATTGCCATTTTAATCTTGGCAAACTTGCGCGCTTCTATTTTTTTTCCGCTTTTTCCAACCACAGCGTTTTTTCCGCTGGGATTGGCATGGATTGAAATTGGTTTGTGGGGCGTTGTATTTCTTGCCACGGCTCGCGTGTTGATCCGGCTTAATTTGGTTTCCGATTATTGGAGAGTCTGGCGACAAACTTGGCTACTCGGCATTTTTGTGCTTCTGGCTCTTATCTCACTCGTTTGGTCAGGTTCTTTTTTTGTCACGCTATTTCGATGGCTTGAATTTTTCTTTGCCACAACGATTGCTGTATATATTGGCGTGCGATATGACTTGCGCCGAATTCTGGAGCTATTGGCATGGGGTGGCGCGTATCTGGCGTTATTCTGTTTGCTTTTTGCTTTGTTTTTGCCGCCGATTGGAGTTGCGTTTGGATATCCTTATTACGGGGCGTGGCGCGGGGTTTTTTGGCATCGAAACCATCTTGGTAGTTTGATGGCGCTATTTAACCTGTTTTTTTTGTTCCAGATTGCAATGAATCTACGTGTGGATAAGGCACAGACTTTTTTGTGGGGATTCTTTTACCTGCTAACCCTGTCTCTTGTAGTTCTCAGCCGTTCTGCCACCGGGGCAATTCTGCTTGTTTTTCTGAATTCAGCTTTTATACTTCTCTTAATCTGGTTACAGGTTAAGTCGCGTCTACGCCTCATTCACTATTATGTGCTGTGCTTAGGTTTTTTGGTTGCTCTTGTGATTGGATTCTTGAATCCGGATTTCTTTTTCAGCTTATTTGGAAGGGAATTTACTTTGGCAGCCCGTATTGATCTTTGGAATTATTTGTTGAAATATGTTGTGATTAAGCGCCCAATTCTGGGATATGGGTTCGGGTTTATTTGGAATGACAGGATGTTTCGAATTGAAACGGCGGAGATAGTGCGTTGGGATTTTCCAGTTATGATCGGGGATAATGGTTTTTTTGACATTCTTCTTCATTTGGGCGCCATCGGCCTTTTCGTGTTCCTTGCGGTACTTGGGTTAGCATGTATGCGTGCAATCAGGTTTGCGTTTGCAGAGCAGACCCTGATCGGTTTTTTCCCGATACTATTTATGGCGTATGCTTTGGTTGCCAATATTAGTTTTAGTTTGTTCATGGAAACGGAAGAGTTTGTCTGGATGTTGGTAGTACTTATGCTTCTCACTACACTTCGCCCGAAAGAAATTCTTCCGACATGCTGAACCCCTTTATTTTTTGCTAAACTTCTTTTGCCACTCGAATAACTTGTTCAACGCTTCAATCGGTGAAAGCGAGTTGACATTCAGTTCACTCAATTCGTCCAGCAGCGGACTCGTTTCAAGGAACAGCGCGGCTTGTTGTGCGGCATGCGGATCGATCCTGACCGCGCGGCCGGACGTCTTTTCAAGTTCGGCCATGATTTCGTTGGTGCGTTGAACAACCGGAGATGGCAGTTTCGCTAGTTGAGCGACACGGATGCCATATTGATGTTGTTGGCCGTTAAAAAGGATTTTGCCTGCGTGACGCAGTTGCCGACCGTGCGCTCCTCGTTCAGGCATGGCAAAACGATGCTCAATTCAATCCTGTCTGGGACATTGGTTGCGTTTTGTACTATGATTGGAATCTCCTCTAAACGATATCAATCATTCTAAGGGAAACGCAAAATTTGTACAAGTCGAATATCCGCCTTGGTATGCTATTGAAATCCTGCTTTCAATGTTGAAGGGAAAAGACCGAGACTTCGTCCGTTTGGTAAACGCGGTTGTATCGGCTATTGTTGTTCAGGGCGGATATGATCGCTTCGCCTCGCGGACTGGTCGCTACGGCGCGGCAAAAATTCTTGATGCTGGATTGCCTGACCACGTAGATGTAATCATATTGAAGATTTTCCTGCCTTGCCGTTTGTTCGACGCAGCCCAGTGCATCGTTCCCCGACAGGCAGTTTTGTACCGTCAATTGGGTCGACGCCGCGACTGCATACCTTCCCGGCAGCCACTCGGTTCCCTGAACGGTCGTCAGGCTGACGCGCTCCGTCAGAGCAGGAAACCATTCCTGCGCGCTATCACAAAATAGCTCGGTGTCGCCGGTTAAAACCAGGAATTGACTGCCTGCTTCTGTGTTGGATTTTATCCATCCGAATGCAGTGCGATTGGCCTGGGACAGTGTCGTCGCAGCGATTTGCGTTCCAAAATAGAACGTGCTCCCTAGCAAGTATAGCCCGATAAATGTCATGAAAAATTGAACCGTGTGGCTTTGAAATCGATTCTCAAATACAAGATTACGTGCCTGACTCTCGAATGTGGCAAGTGCGGCGAGTATAACTTCGTCGAGCGCGATACCAGCCATAAGTGCCAGCGGGATCATAGCTACTGTTGGGGCACTGCGCGGTTCTACAAAAAACGGTAGGAGGAACCATAGCGGGATAAGGAAATCCTTCTTCGCCGTCTGCACCGCGAAGCCGATCACAGACAGCACAGCCGTAATTGTCATCAATGGCTCGTCGGTGAAGGTGAGAAGAAGTGGGTAGAAAATGGCGTATGCGGTGTGCAGACCCGTTTGCCCTGCGGCCAGGATTGGGCCCAGACCGAGGTGGAGAAGAAGGGGAAGCCACCAGACAGCGGTCAGCACAATCGTGCTCAATCCGACGAGCAGTGCGTTGAGTATTCCGGCCTTATTGCGTCCCTTGAAAATCCAGAAAAGAAAGGCAAAGCCAATCGTTTGAACTGTCGCCTCGGGATGCGTAAGTACGACCAAGGTGCTGAAGAGGATGGACAGGATAAGATATTTCTTATCGCGTTTTGTGAAGAGTTGGTAGATGCAGACGAGCGCGAGCAATAGGAAGAGTTGACCGAAACTGCGCGTCAAACCGCCTCCCATGATTTGCCACGTCATGGCGCGAGGTAGAAACGCAAAAATCAGGGTGGCGACGCCTGCCCTGAACGATGACGCCAATACGGCTTTGGCAAGGCTGTAAAAGGCAGGGATGGTTCCAACCAAGACGATTGCCGGGAGCCATTGGAGGATTTTGATTACGCTAAGATGAAGCAGGTTTGAGAGAATTGCTCCAATGAAGAAGGTCAGCGGCGGATATGCAAAAGGAACGTTCAAGCCATTGTAGTGAACGTAGGTGGGTAAATGCAGGTTGTTTTCTTGAACAGCGCGTACCATAACATAAAATAGCCCGCCATCGTTGACGGGAAAGCCAGCGATGGCGGGAATAAATAAGCGCACCCATCCGCCAAAGATGGTGGCGAGCATGGCGAGCAAAACACCCGTTTCTTCCTGGTTTGGCGTACGAAGTTTTTGCATCTCGCCTCTATTTCAAATATTTCTTTTGCCACTCGAATAATTTGTTCAGCGCTTCAATCGGTGAAAGCGAGTTGACATCCAGTTCACCCAATTCGTCCAGCAATGGACTCGTTTCAGGGAACAGCGCGGCCTGTTGTGCGGCGTGCGGATCGATCCTGACCGCGCGGCCAGACGTCTTTTCAAGTTCGGTCATGATTTCATTGGCACGTTGAACAACTGGAGCTGGCAATCCCGCTAGTTGAGCGACATGGATGCCATAAGATTTGTCCGCGCCGCCGGGAACAATTTTGTGCAGGAACACAACTTTGCCATCCGCTTCGGTCACGGCCACGTTGTAATTGCGGACGCCCGGCAAAAGATCGGCGAGTTGTGTCAGTTCATGGTAATGTGTGGCGAATAAAGTTTTCGCGCGTAGTTGCGGATGGTTGTGAATATATTCGATCATGCCCCATGCAATCGAAACGCCGTCGTAAGTCGAAGTGCCGCGCCCGATCTCATCCAAAATCAAAAGGCTGCGCGACGTGGCGTGATGCAAAATGTTGGCGGCCTCGATCATCTCGACCATGAACGTGGATTGCCCGGCGTGGATTTCATCCTGTGCACCGATGCGGGTGAAGATGCGATCCACCAAACCGATATTCGCCGAGGCTACCGGCACAAACGATCCCATCTGAGCCATCAGTGCGATCAACGCTGTCTGTCGCAGATATGTTGATTTACCGGACATATTCGGTCCGGTGATGACGCGCACGATCTCGCCTTTTTCAAAGATGATGTCATTTGGGACATATCTCTCGCCGTGCAATAATTGTTCGACGACGGGATGCCGCCCCTCATGGATTTCAAGTTCGCTTCCTTCGTGGACATCGGGCCGGGTGTAGCCTCCGAGGGCCGCTGCTTCAGCTAGAGCCGACAGCACATCCAGTTCGGCTAATGCTCTCGCCGTTTCGAGAAGTTTGTGCGCCGACTTCGCCAGCGTTGCGCAGACCTCCTTGAATAATCTAATTTCTATTTCGCGGATGCGTTCTTCTGCGTTGAGCACCAGAGTCTCGTACTCTTTCATCTCAGGTGTGATGAATCGCTCGGCATTGACCAGTGTCTGCTTGCGGATGTAGCTTTCAGGGGCCCTGTCCGCTGCGCCGCGTGAGATTTCGATGTAATAGCCGAAGACTTTGTTGTAGCCGACTTTGAGAGTCTTGATGCCGGTCTTTTCGCGCTCGACTGCTTCAAGGTTCGAGATCCAGTCGCGCGCGTGTTTTGACGCTTCGATGACCGAATCTAATTCCTGTGAATAACCGGGGCAGATGATGCCAATATTTTGCAAAGTCGCTGGCGGGTCATCGTCAATGGATGCTTGCAGAAGATTTATTTCTTCTTCACAGAGATCGAGCTTCGTTTTGGATTTAGCATTTGCCAAAATATATTGAATGGCGGGAATATTTGCCAAGGTTTCGCGTAGGGCCACAAGATCGCGTGGTTGGGCGTGTCCCGCAATGATGCGGTTGGTCAGGCGTTCAAGATCGGCGAGTGGTTTCAGCGCGGTGCGTAGTTCAGCGCGTTCCATGCCGCGTTCGAAGAAGAAAGTTACGCCGTTCTGCCGCTGGTTTATTTTCTCGACCTGCAAAAGCGGCTGGCTGATCCACTGGTGCATCATCCGTTTGCCCATCGGTGTGACGGTCTGGTCGAGCGCACCGAGCAGGGAGCCTTTTCGTTCGCCGCGTAAAGTTTCCTCGAGTTCGAGATTGCGGCGCGTGGCCGCGTCGAGGGTCATAAATTCATTCAGGCTGTATAACCGCAGGCCAGTCAGCAGTTTGAGCGAATCGGGTTGGGTGTCTTTGAGATATTGAACGATTGCACCCGCCGCGCGAATTGCCAGCGATTGGCCTTTTAATCCAAAGCCTTCCAGCGTGGAGGCTTTGAAGTGGGCCAGCAGAGATTCTTCGCATTTGCCCGGTTCGAATCTCCAGGCAAGGTAGGGGGTGAAATGACCACTGAAGCCGTCGTTCAATGTTTGATTGTCGGGATGCAATATTTCGGCGGGATGCAGCCGCGTCAGTTCCGCGCGCAAGGCCTCCGTGTGGAGTTCGGTAACGGCGAATTCCCCGGTGGTGATGTCAACATACGAAACGGCGGCACGGCTGGAACCTGCACTGAGCGGTGTTGAAGTGTCCAGGAAGATCGAGGCGAGATAATTGTTCGCGTCGCCGGGCAAGAGTCCCGGTTCGACAATCGTCCCCGGAGTCACCACGCGTACAACCTTGCGTGGAAAGATCCCCTTGGCTGGCTGGTCGCCGACCTGTTCGCAGATCGCGACATGATAACCTTTTTCGATCAGGCGCGCCAAATAATTTTCAACGGCATGATAAGGGATGCCTGCCAGCGGCGCGCGCACGCCCTTGCCAACCGGACGCGAAGTTAAAACAATATCGAGTTCGCGCGCGGTGATCTCGGCGTCTTCATCGAATGTCTCGTAAAAATCGCCGAGACGGAAGAAAAGGATAGCGTTCGGATAATCGCGTTTGATCTCAAGATATTGCTGGCGGATCGGTGTGACATCGTCATTGGTCATGGCTTGATTTTACTATGACGAATGTGACTTGGGCTATAATTCGTTCAATCTTTCTTTGGAGAAT
>Ga0172371_10004487_pt1 | contig 21069 bp, 16 predicted proteins | sample Lak12m_FD_114543 | JGI IMG/M metagenome (GOLD analysis project Ga0172371, IMG submission 114543) | Freshwater microbial communities from Kabuno Bay, South-Kivu, Congo - kab_022012_12m | ecosystem: Environmental > Aquatic > Freshwater > Lake | place: Democratic Republic of the Congo: South-Kivu... | reverse complement strand
TGTTTTTCTCCCATCAAGAAAACTTCCCTGCTGACTGGCCGTTAAAACCATTTAAAACAATTGAAAAACCAGGGAATAAATCTAATTTCCGTATCTTTGAGCTTACTTTGTTATAATTAACCTTGATGAAAAAAATAGTAGTTTTAATTACTCTTTTAGTCCTTATATTTACTATTGGTAAGAATTTACTTCCTTCAAATAAAGCCTTTGATTATCATGATTCTACTCTACCTGCTAGAGTGAAAGAGTTTACTTTAAATTTAAAAAGCGGCCAAATTCCGCCACGAATTGCACCTAATTTTTCTTTTAATTTAGGATACCCTGTTTTTAATTATTACGCTCCAACTGCTTATTGGATTACATCAGGGATTAACCTACTTGGTTTTGATCCGATAAATAGTATCAAAATTTCATTTCTTATTACTATTATTATAGCCTTCTTAGGAATGTATCTTTTAGCTAATGAATTAGTCAGTTATCCTGCCGGCATAATAGCAGGAACGCTACTTGCAAGTTCACCGTGGATGGCTACTCAGATTTTCATACGTGGTGATTTGGCCGAAGCATGGTTTATCGCCTTATTTCCTTTAACTATGTATCTTTTGAAAAAAAACTCTGACAACAATGGTAAATTATTATTTTTAATAACGGTTATTATAACGAGTCTTCTTTTAACTTCTCATAATCTTCTTTCCCTCATTGGATCAGGAATTCTACTAATTTATATTCTAATATTAAAAAAAAACTTATTAAAAAACTTTATTATTTTGATTCTTTCATTAACCCTCGCTGGTTATTTTTTCTTACCGGCATTAACAGAAATGAAATATACGCATGCAATTAAAATTGCCACTAATACTACTCCTTACTCAAATTTTCTTTGTTTAAAACAAATATGGACCAGCATATGGGGGTACGGCGCATCAGTTGTTGGTTGTGAAAATGACGGTATGGCATTTATGATAGGGAAACTTATGATAATTTTTGGTATCTTAGGTTTTTTTTGGGCAGTAAAAAATTACAAAAAAATAAAAAATAAGCCTCTTTTTATTTGTACTATTTTTCTTTCATTATTTTCAATTTTTATTACACTATATCAATCTGAATTCTTGTGGAGATTAGGTGATCCTTATTTAAATATATTTCAATTTTCTTGGAGATTTCTAGATATCGCAATTATTACTTTAAGCTTAATTGCTGGTTATTTAGTCTTTAATTATAAAAATAAACTAATAAAAGCTTTCTTAATAATATTGGTTATTTTAAATGTATTTTACAATGCTAAATTTTTTACTAAAGAACTTATGAACTTGCAAAGATTCACTCAAGACAAATTATCAGATGAATTTATTAATACTACTGTTGTTTATGATGTTCCTGAATATCTACCGATAACGGCTTCTTATGAAGATTGGTTAGAATATATAACTAGTTATAAGATAGATAAATATTTAAATAAAGGACCAGTTGTATCTAAAGATAATCTACCTGTAACGACTATGAAAAATACTTACTTTTATAAAGAATCAAGAATATTATCAAAAGGCTTATATATACTAAATATTCACTATTTATCCTATTGGAATATTTATATTGATGATGAACTTTTTATACCAAAAAATTTTGATGAATTAGGTCGGCCTCTTATAAATTTAAAAAACCCAACAATAATAAAAATTGTCTATAAGCAAACTAAAATAGAAATAATTGGAAATCTAATCACACTATTAACCGTAATAGGTCTTTTTGTTATTTTTGTTAATAACAATATATGAAAAAAATAGTAGTTTTTATTACTCTTTTAGTACTTATATTTACTATTGGTAAGAATCTACTACCTTTTCAAAACAAAATGTTTGACTTTCATGATGAGACTCAACCCGCTCGCATACAACAATTTGTTCTTAACTTAAAAAGTTTAAAAATCCCACCCCGAATTGCTCCGAATTTTTCCTTTAATCTCGGTTATCCGGTTTTTAATCATTACGCACCTTTTTCTTATTGGATTACCTCTATCTTCAATCTCATTGGCTTTAATATCGTAGACAGTCTAAAACTTTCATTTTTATTAGCCCTTATAATATCGTGTTTATTTTGTTTCTTATTTTTAAAAGAATTTTTTGATTTTAATCAAAGTTTGCTTGGGGCTGTGCTTTATGCAACCTCTCCTTGGATGGCGGTTGAAATATTTATTCGTGGTAACCTAGCTGAGTTATGGTTTATGGCATTATTACCAATAATATTTTGGATTATTTATAAAAATTCTTACTCAGATAAACCACTATTATTTGTTTTATCATCTATTATTATTTCTTTTGGACTAACTGTCCATAATGCCCTATCTGTCCTTTTAATTCCAACTATTTTTTTATATATTTTGCTACTTCCAAAAATTAGAAAAAATATTATTTCTTTTATTTTTGCTTTTTTAATTAGTGCATATTTTTTAATTCCTGGAGTGTTAGAACTTTCCTTGACATATGCATCAACAAGAGTTAATCCTCATGATTATCCTAATCAGTTACTTTGTGCTTGGCAGTTATGGACAACTCCTTATTGGGGGTATGGTGGATCAACTCCAGGATGTGCTGATGGTATGTCATTTATGCTTGGTAAACCACAAATATTAATAGGCTTTACCGGTCTAATTGGAATAATTTATTATTTTGTAAAAAATAAGTTTAAAAAATCTATAAATAAAAAGGCTTTGATTTTTATGGCTATTTTAGCGATAACCTCAATTTTCATGACCACATATTATTCTTTTAATATTTCGTCGATTTTATATCCTTATATCGGATGGATTCAGTTTCCTTGGAGATTATTATCATTTTCTCTTTTTGGACTATCTTTTCTGGCAGCAGGTCTGATTATTCCTAAAAAACTTAAAAAATTTGGATTTCTATTAATATTACTTGCGATTTTTATTTCTTTTTATAATTCTAAATTTTTTATTAAAGATATGATTAATAGACAAAGGTTTGAAAAAAATTTCCTGTCTAAAAGCTATATTGAACAAGCCGTTGCCTACAAAATTTCAGAATATTTACCTAAAACAGCCTCATATCAAGAATGGTTAGAATACGAGCCAAAAAAAGATTCTTCAGAAAGAATAGACCTGACGCTAATAGATAGTAAATTTATTCATGAGCTTGATGATGGAAAAACAACTATTATTGAAAATGATAATTTTTTAAAAATTGCGCAAACAAATTCAAAAAAAATTCTACTAAACATTCATTATTATCCCTATTGGAAGATCATTATTAATGATCAATCTTACATACCAAATCAATTTGACTTTTTAGGTCGACCTATTATTAAATTAACAAAAGACTCTATAATTAATTTAACATACCAACAAACAAAGACTGAAAAATTAGGAAATTTAATCACTATTATGTCTTTATTAATTATCGCAATAATTAGTTTTAATAAACTATTATGGACAAAAATCAAGTAAAAGAAGTTAAGAAAAAAACTATCATTTCTGCATTAAGCTTGTTTTTTCAAAGCGGTTACTCTGCCTTTCTTGGACTAATCGCTAACTTAGTACTTACTATTTTATTATCGCCCGGAATATTTGGAATATATATTGCAACCTTATCAATAATCGCAATCCTAAATTATTTTTCAGATATAGGTTTGGCTGCCTCACTTATCCAAAAAGACAAAGTGACTAAAGAGGATGAAAAAACCGTTTTTACTATTCAACAAATTCTGGTAATAACATTGGTCTTACTTGGTTTTTATGCAACACCATTTATATTAAGATTTTATAAACTTGGAGTTGACGCTCAAGCTTTATACTGGGCCCTCCTTGTTGGTTTTTTTCTATCATCACTAAAAACACTCCCCTCAATATTTTTAGAAAGACAGATACAATTTCAAAAAATCGTCCTTGTACAAATAGTTGAAAATACCTTTTTTTATTTAATAGTTATCTTGCTTGCGATATTAAAATTTGGCTTAAGTAGCTTTACCTATGCAGTCCTTTTTAGATCAATAATTGGTGTAATTTTTATTTATATTCTTTATCCATTCAAACCGAGAATAGGAATCAATAAAGAATCATTTAAAAAACTTGTGTCTTTTGGTTTACCATTTCAAGTGACATCATTACTTGCATTAGTAAAAGATGATCTAATGACTTTATATCTTGGAAAAACACTTGGATTTACCAGCTTAGGATTTATTGGTTGGGCAAAAAAATGGGCCGAAGCTCCAATAAGAATTATTATGGATAATTTAAGCCGTATTCTTTTTCCTTTATTCTCTCGCTTTCAAAATGATAAAGAAAAACTAACTAAGTTAATTGAAAAAACTATTTTTTATCAATCAGCAATTATTATACCCGCACTAATTGGAGCATATATTACTATGCCTAAATTAATAAATATTATTCCAAAATATTCAAAATGGGTAGACGCTCTACCTCTGTTTTATTTATTCTGTCTTTCCGCTTTATTATCATCATTCTCTACTCCATTTATCAATCTTTTAAACGGCTTGGGTAAAATAAAAATATCTTTTTATTTCATGGTTGCCTGGACTGCCTTAACTTGGATTATCACACCTTTTGCTATAAAGATTTTTGGTCCTTTAGGATTTCCAATTACTCTTGTAATTCTTTCAAGCTCTTTTGTAATCGTCATCCTTCAAACAAAAAGACTTATTACCTTTTCATTTACAAGAAACGTTTATCCATTTCTTATTTCCTCGATATTAATGGGAATTACGACATCTCTTGTCCTTTCAATAGATTTTAATCCCCCTCTAATTTTGATTATTAGTATTGGAGTAGGTATAATTAGCTATATAACATCAACATATATATTATTTAAGATTAATGTCTTAAATGAACTAAAATTGTTGATGAAAAAAAATGAATAAAATATCTTGTGTAATAGTCGCAAAAGATAATCCCCCATACTTATTCAAAACTATAGATTCTGTAATCGATATATGTCACGAAATAATTATTATAGATATTGGTATTGATAATGCAATAATTGCAAAACTTACTGCAATAAAAAAAATCAAATTAATAAAGTCCGAAGAGCATATCCCTTATGTTGAACTTATTCGAGAAAAAACTAAAAAATATATTACAAATAAATATGTTTTATTCTTAGATCCTGACGAAATTGTGCAGGCTGATTTAAAAAAGTTTTTACTAGCAAATTATGAAAAATACGATTACTTTAAAATACCAAGAAAGAATATAATCTTTGGAAGGTGGATAAAACATAGCCGCTGGTGGCCTGATTATCAGGTAAGATTTTTCAAAAAAGATAAGGTAACCTGGCCAAAAGTAATCCATCGTCAGCCAAAGACAACCGGCACCCATATCGAAGTCCCACCCTATGAGGGAATGGCTCTACTTCATTATAACTACAAAGATCTCGATGAGTATTTTTCAAAAGCTTTAAGATATGCAAAACATGAAGCAAAAGAATTTTTTATTGATAATAAAGAACTTACTTTTCATGAAACTGTCAGACGGGCTATTAACGAGTTTATCAGTCGTTATTTTGCAGCTTTCGGATATAAAGACGGTATCCAAGGATTTATGCTCGCTTGTTTTCAAATGTTTTATTATTTCTTAGTATATTTTTACTATATAGAAATAAAACAGTTTAAAACTAATGAAAAAATTGATGAGATTGAATTTTTTAAACTAGGGCTAAAAGAATCCCTTCACTACAAAGAAAATAAAACTATCAAAGAAAGACTAATTAAAAAACTTCTATGATTGGATTAATTACGGTAAATTATAACCAGTACCAGATGACCTATGAGTTTTTGGACTCGCTTGCCAAATGTAAGGGGCTTGAAAATATCCAGGTCTATATTGCCGATGTCTCGACCAATAAAGAAAAGTTTGATTTCAAAAAATACCCCTTTAAAGTTATCTCCTATCCTTTACAAAATAAGGGCTATGCTTATGGCATCAATATGGGAATAAAATATTTTCTAAATCAAGGCTTAAGTAAATTCTGTGCTATAAATAATGACATTATCTTTGATAAAGAATTTATTAAAAACGCCGTAAAGGGATTTGAAAAAGCTGATATCTTTGGCGGCAAGATATATTATGCACCTGGCTATGAATACCATAAAAAATATGAGAAAAAAGATTTAGGAAAAGTGTTTTGGTACGCCGGCGGTATCACAAATTGGCGCCATAGCACTACGACCCATCGCGGTGTAGATGAGATTGATAAATATCAATTTGATAAATTTGAAAAGACTGATTTTGTGACTGGCTGTATGCTTTTTTTCAATAAAAAAGTGGTGGATAGGGTCGGACTCTGGGATGAGAGTTATTTCTTATATTATGAAGATGCAGACTTTTGTGAACGGGCAAAAAAGGCTGGTTTTGATTTATTCTATAACCCAAGTATTGTCATCTGGCATAAAAATGCTCAATCAACAGGCGGCTCAGGATCTAGTCTACATGCAAAATATCAGAAGAAAAATCATCTTAGATTCGGATTAAAGTATGCGCCTTTAAGGACCAAACTCCATCTTATCAAAAACTATTTTTTGAAATAACTATTCAATAAATGAAGCTGCATTAATGATGTAGCTATCTTCAGGAATTTTAAGTGACTCAAAATTATAATAAGCTTTTAATTTTTTACCAGGAAAATAATAATCCAAGAAATTTTGATCAAAAAATGAGTTTTTTAGTGTAATTGAATGATTTCCCATCTGCCCAGTCTTTGAACGCATATCAATAAAATAGATAGTTTTATGTTTTAATATCGTTTGTTTATTTTTAGTAAAGTAAGCAGCGGCTCTTTGAGATATTTTATTTTCAAGAAGATAAAGACTTGATGATTCATGAAGCCTCATCCCAAAATATGAAGTCATTAAATAAAGAAATATATATAGAAAACCTACCCATCTAAATTTTGAGCCAGTCTTTAATAATCTGTCAATGACCAATGCAAAAACTAGACTTATAAATATCAGAGGTACAGTCAATCTGATCATCCAACGGTGATAAGAAAATAAAAGTGGACCTAAAAAAATAAAGAATGAGATTACTGAAAATAGAATATAACTAATTAATGTTTTCAATGAAAGTCTTTTCTTTAATATAAGTGTTATTACACTCAATACAAAAACAGATTGCTGAAATATATATAAATAAGAATAAATTCTAAAATCTGGCTGTTTCCAATATTCGACAAAAATAGGAAGTGGTGGAGAGAATATACTTTTTAAAAAATTTGGAACAAAATTTGGGATACCTATACTCCACAAAAAATACCACATACTGTTATTAATCAACAATCTTATATTTGAAATATTAATTTTATTATTAGGAAGGGCCATCACATGACTTAAGCTGTAACGATAGATAAAATAAAATATTAAAGAAACTAGGATATAAATAATAATAGATCTATTTATCTGTCTTTTTTCTTTAGTCGTGCTTATTAATTCGAAAAATACTAGAAAGACCATATATAAAATGGCGGTTTCTTTAGATAAAAGAGCAATAATAAAGAGAAAAATACTTAAAGGAATTCTTTTCTTAATATAAAAGTAAAAAGAAGCGCATAGCGAAGTAAATAAAAGTACCTCTTGATATGTCGCTAGCCAATATAGTTGAAAAACGTGTATAAAACTTATGGAGTAAATAAATAACGTAAGTCTACTTAAAAGCTTATTTTTTGTAAGTTCGTTTACTATTTTATATAAGAAATATAAACCAATAAAGAATGTCGCAAATACAATGATATGAGAAATCAAAGGACTATTATTAAATAATTTGATAATAAAGTAAAAAACTTCGGTTGGTATAGGTTTAAAAGAGTAGGTCCTAATTGGTGAAAAGAAATTAAGAAAATCTTTTAAAGAATCCGCCTTACTTACAATATTAAAAAAATAATCATCCTGAAAAAATCTGATTGAAAAAGCATTCTTAAATAAAAATATTATTAAGGTAAACAATCCAAAGAAAAATACCTTTTCAGACTTTAAAAAACTTAAGATTCTTTTTGCCATTTTTTGAAAAATAAATAACTAATAAATATATTAAATTAACTAGAGCAAAAATAATAATTATTTTATGTTTGGCTTCAAGCTTTTGATCCGTCGTCCAGTACAAAACTTTTCCCCAACCACCATACCTGACATAAGGAAAATAAGAGACAAGCATCCCAAAAAAGAAAATACTTAATTTGTCTATTATCGTTGGATAAAACACTAATAATCCAAATAACATCATAAAATACCAAGGTTGTATCTCGGTCTTAATAATAATTAATACTAAAGTTAAGATGATCGAGGTTAGGATTAAGAATTTACCTAATCTTAACTTATTATAAATAGTCACAAAAGGCAAGGTAATAAATTTGATCCCGATTGATAGAGATAGAAAAAACATTGATAGGATATTTTTCTTTTTGATAAAAAAATAGACACCGGTAATCACAAAACTCAAAGCAATCAGATCATTATGTCCATTAATTAATCCTTCAATGATTATAAGTGGATTTGTCGCGTATACAAAAGCAGCCTTTTTACTAATCTTCTGAAGAAAAAAAACTGTAAGCAGATAAAAACCGATTGTCATTATCTTGAAAAAAATAAAGGTCGGCAGAAACTTACCAAAACCTAAAAATGATGGGATGAGCGTCAATAATAAAAATATCGGGCCGTAAGGATAATTATTACCTGTCCATTGAGTGAATCTAAGCCAAGGATCCAGATAAAAATCCCCTGCCATATAACCATAGGGATTTTTATAATAAAAAGTGGCTATCCGCGCATAAAAAATATAACTAAAAAAATCGTGAGATAAAAATGGATAAGAAAATAACATTATACCGCCTACAAATAAAGACAGCTTAAAAGGAGATATGAAAGATTTTTTTTGCCTTACTAATAGATAATAAAAAATAAATAATAAAATAATAATTGTCAAATATACATTCCACGATGCTTTCCGATTATTATAGCCAAACTCAACCATGATATTCCTAAAACTAGTCCAAAGCGGATGATTAAAGAAGGTGATGTTCGGATCAACAAGAGAAAAAGAATATATTGATATTATTAAAAGCAAGATGACGTAACCGACTATAAGCAGCATGAATGATATTGTATAATATTTTCCGTATGAAGTGGTTAAAATGGTTTATATTTTTATTCTTAGCATCCATTTTCCTTTATCTCAGAATCATGCCGATATTATCACAAAACGTGCCTTACACTTACGATCAAGGAAGAGACTTTCTAAAAGCCGCGGAAATTATATCCAATCGACGACCGGTTTTTATCGGACCCACAACAGGAATAGACGGATTATTTCATGGTGCCTGGTGGTATTATGTCCTTACTATCCCCTCTTTAATTTTTAATGGTAACCCTATTTATTTTTATTGGATGATGCTTTTAATTACAACCATAACTACCTTATTATTTTTTATTTTTATTAAAAAAAAGTTTAATTATTTAACAGCAATTTTTTTCTTGACTATTGTATCAATCTCTCCATATTTTGTTCCCCTTGCTTTCTTTGCTAGTAATAATATTATTGTTCCTAATTTTATTGTGGCTCTTATAATTAGCTTATTCAATCTTTTTGAAAAAAATAAACATAGATATATTATGCTATTTATTGGGCTATCTTTAGGCTTTATCCTTGAGTTTGAAGTATCATTTGGTTTATTTATTATCCCAGTTTTTATAATATCGGTTTTATTAACGAAAAACTTACGCGGGCATTTTTTAAAATTAAAAAATCTTGCCTTATTTTTATTCGGCTTATTATTTACAATGTCTCCTCGCATACTATTTGAATTAAAAAATAATTTTTTACAAACTAGGACTATTATTAATTTTTTTATTAAACCTCGGCTTCATAACCCCAAACCTTTTATCAATGTTCTAGGTGACCGATTAGAACTTTTTCTTCTTTATTTTGAAGGTAAAAATGGTATATTTCCAACTTTTAATATATTTTTAGCCCTAACTACAATCATCTTAATAATAGGTACTTTAGTTTTATTAAACAAAAAAAATAAATACTCAAAAACAACAAAATTTTTTAGCTTATTAATAATTCTTCTATTCATTATTTCACTAGGATATAAAGATAACTTTTGGTTTAATTATTATGAAGGAATTCAATATTTATTCTTGACATTAATTATTACGGCATTTTATTTGTTAACAAAAAAACAGAGATTATTAACTCTATGTTTAACAATTTTATTTATCATTCTTAATCTAATTACCTTTAAAAATGCCATATTTAATACTAAATTAAAAAATATAAATGGGCTTATAGAAACAAAAAAAGGAGTTGAATATCTACTAAGCAAAGCTAATCGTGAAAGCTTCTGTTTGAAAATATACACACCACCCGTGATTCCACATACCTATCTTTATTTATTTAATTATTATTCAAAAAAAACTGGCCCAATTAATTTTCATGGTGAATTTGATGATAATAAATGTTGGTATATCATTGAAAACGATGAGAATAAAGAAAGACTAAATACTTGGCTTAAAGATAAAATTCCAGCAAATGGACAATTAATTGAAAGAAAAATTATAAATAACAACTTAAGAATCGAGTTATGGTCTGATCTACCTGTCCTCAACCCAAATCTGCCATAAATAAGAATCAATTACACCTTCGTTATAGCCTATTTTATTATTATCCTTAATTCGCTGTAAAACTGACTTTTTTTGCTTCATTAATCCTCCACTATAATCTCTGTTTATCCAAAAAGATCTTGTTTGAAAAAAAATAAAAATAATCCAAAAAATTATTAAAATATAAGGAATAATCTTGATTTTAAAATTTAATAATTTATTTTGTAAATAAATTACTGTATAAAATACTAATATTGAATTCATTAACATATAATATTCTGACGTTGCTCCGCCATAAAAACTGTAACCAATAGAAGGGACAATAAACCAAAGAATTAATAGTAAATTAAGAATCCTAACTTTATTATTTTTTTCAAAAAAAGAAATTAGAACGAAAATACTAGGAATTATAAATTTGAATAGAAGTATCGTTTTCGGTAGTTGAAATAACGCTTGATATTGTATAAAACCATCGTTAATACGATAAAGAAAAAATCTCAAATGAAAAGCATTGATAAAATAGTCTTTTAAAAAATTATTAAAAAGTCCCACGTTAGTATTTTTTGACTGTATATCATATAAAAAATTTGGAATATACCACAATAATATTAGTGGTAAGCTTATTAAACTTAAAAATAAAGTTCTTTTTTTATTTTTAGTAAACAAGAAAGATATTAAGATAATTGGAACAATAAATACAAAAGTAAAATGAAGATGGATAAATAATCCTAAAAGAAAAAAAATTATTGGTATCCATTGATAGTTTTCATTATTAATAATCTTTAATATTCCATAGAAGATAAGAATAGCTACTCCAATCACAGGTGAAACATTCCAAGAAACTCGATTAATCTCGATAAGATATTTATTTGTTGCAAAAAGCAAAGTTGCAAATAAAGCGTTTTTTTCACCATAAATTTTTTTTGTCACATAATAAACCGCTATAAAATTAAAAATATTTACCAAAATATTGAGATAATTGGCAGAAGCCGGATCCATGTTGCTGAAATAATAAAAAGGGACTAAGAGATAGTACCAAAGTGGTCCAAGGTGAAAATGCCCGACTCCAGTGCGCGGGCCGTTTAAGACAATCTTACCATTGATAATGTCTCTTACAAGCCAAGCATCTCTCGCTTGATCCCAGCCAAAACTTTGTATCTGCTCAATTTTATAAAACCGTAAGTATAAGCCTAAAAAAAGAATAAAAACAAAGGCAAATAAATACTTATATTTAAGAAAAAAACCCCACTTACTTTTTTTTTGTTTTGTTTTCATTTACTAAAAACTAACGACTTATAATCGATAGATATTTATTTTTTTCTAATACTTTTAATTCTATCCCCTTTTGTTTTAACTCATCGACAATATTATTTCTTGTAATCATGACAAAATCTTTTTCTTGCGAATTAAAAAGACCGAAAGCAGTTCTTTTATCCTCAGTTAAATCCATCATCCAGTTAATATTTTTCCCTGAGTAGAATATCGCAACTGGTTTAAAGCTTTCATCAAGAAAGATACGTTTATTATACTTTGCCACTTTCATCGAGATATCAACATCATCTGGAGTAAATCTTGATGTTGGGTAAACCTCTTTATAGAAATTTTTTATTTGAATAAAAGCTAAACAAACAAAAAATAAAACATAAACAATATTAATTATTTTTTTTAATTTATTTTTCAATCTTAATATCTCTAAAACTCGTATTCCACCATAATAAACTCCTCCTGATATAATCATTGAAATCGGCATATAAACAGGAATCAAATGCCATATATGAGTTTCATTAGTAGTTAAAAAAGGATATAAAATAACCAAATTCCATAAAAGTAAAGTAAGAAATTCTTTTTTTATAAACTTTAAGGTCAATATAATTACTCCTATCGAGGCAAGCCAAATATAATACCATTTACGAATACCCATATGAAGATAAAACAAAGGTAGAGTCAGCTCTAAATGAAAATATGAATCCAAGGTTTTTCTTCTCATACCTACATTAATAAAATGCTCTCTGATAAACTCAGGATAATTTAATATTTGAGTTAAATACCAAGGTAAAACAACAGCAAAAAAAGAAAAAATTCCTACTAATAAAATCTTAAAATTCTTTTTTAAATTAATAATCTGTTTAAAATTAAAAATTAATATTGGAACAATTGCTGATACCCCTATTAAAGTTTTTGATAAGATTAATAATCCAAAAGAAATCATCACTCCAATAAACCAGATAAAGTTTTTTGATGCTTTAAGCGCTAGATAAAAAGTCAATAGATAAAAAAATATAAAAGTTGAGTCAAGGTCGCCTGACCTGGCTCTTACCAAATACCAAACCGATGTTCCTAATATCAATGAAGCAATAAAACCAATCTCTTTTTTTTGAAATAAATTTTTTGTTGATGAATACATCAAAATGATTGACCCCACAGCAAGAGTCGCAGACGGTAAACGTGTAGAAAATTCTGAAATCCCAAAAAGCTTATAACTTATTGCCATAAGCCAAAAACCGGCAGGAGGATGAAAATAAAATGGGTTTCCATTCCAACTAATTTTAAGCCAATTACCTGACTGAAGTATAGCTCGGGCTACTCCTCCATACCAAGCTTCATCCCAGTTGGCAAGTGTCAACCAATCTATTCGAAAAAATATTAAAAAAGTAAAAAGAGGTATTAAAATAAAGAGCGGCCAATGATTTTTAAGAAGTTTCATTGGCATATATTATATAATAAAGAAGCTGTTATGGATAATTTAACCATCATAATTCATACCTTTAACGAAGAAAAAAATATTAAAGACTGTATTGAATCGGCCAAATTATTGAGCAAAAATATCATTGTCATTGATATGCAAAGCAACGATCAAACTCCTAAAATCGTTCAGAATCTGGATTTACCCATTGTTTCCTGTCCTCATTCAAATTATGTAGAACCTGCTCGTGAATTTGGTATCAAACAAGCTAAAACTGATTGGGTGATGATTCTTGATGCTGACGAAAGGATCACTAAAGAACTTGCCTTAGAAATAAAAAAATTACTTGTAAATAAAGATTTAAAAAATAATTATTACCGAATACCTCGTAAAAATATATTTGGAAACGTAAAATGGCTTCGTCACGGTGGTTGGTCTCCTGATTATCAAATAAGATTACTAAATAAAAAATTTTTCACTTCTTGGCCTAAAAGAATCCACTCAACTCCTCAAATAAAAGGCAACTTCCAATATCTTAATAATCCTTTACTACACTATTTTCATGGTAATTTAGAAACTATGGTAAAAAAAACATTAATCTTTGAAGATATTGAATCTGATCTTCTATATAGGGCAAATAAACCTGTAAATACAATAATATTTTTTCGAAAATACCTAGCAGAACTATGGAGACGAATGTTTAAAAAACTTGGGTTTTTAGATGGACCAATCGGTATTATTGAATCTGTATATCAAGCGTTTTCAAAGACAATTACTTATTTATTTCTTTATGAAAAAAAACACATTAAAAAAAATTAAAGTTGGTCTTTACAATCCATTTTTAGACACCTTAGGTGGAGGAGAAAAACACATTCTATCAATAATTGAGGTTTTTGCCGAAAAAGAATTTGAGGTGAATATCTTTTGGGATAAGAACTTATCAAAAGAAATTAAAAACCGTTTTTCATTTAAATATTTTAATAAGGTTAACTGGATTCCAAATATTTTTAAAAACTATTCTTCTTTACAGGTTTTAAAAAGCTTAATTAAATATGATTATTTTTTTTATGTGACTGATGGTAGTTATTTTTTTTCCTCAGCTAAAAAAAACTTTGTTTTTTGTATGGTGCCAGATCGTAGGCTTTATAATCTAAAACTTATTAATAAATTAAAACTGTGGAATTATAAATTAATCAGCAACTCTCCCTACACTTCAAAATGGTTATCAAAATGGGACATTAACCCAATTACAATTCCACCATATATAGACAGTAAATTATTAAACACTCACTTAAATAAAGAAAAAATAATTCTTTCAGTTGGTAGATTTTTTCCTCACCTACATAGTAAAAATCAAGAGCAGATAATTAAAACTTTTAAACTTTTAAAACTTTCAAACCCAAGTTTTAAAGATTATAAACTTACTCTTGCTGGTGGTTTGAAAAAAGAAGATCAAAAATACTTTGATCAATTAAAATCTCTTGCTAAAAACGACGAGTCTATTATATTTAAACCAAATGTTGCCCTTGATGAGCTTTACAATCTTTATAAAATTTCAGCTTATTATTGGCATTTTACTGGTCTTAATATCGACGAAAATAAACAACCAGAAGGAGTTGAGCATTTTGGCATCGCGCCGCTTGAAGCAGCCATTTCAGGCTGTATTACTTTTTGCCATAACTCAGGCGGACCAAAATTAATATTTACAGAAGGAGAGACGGGTTTTTTATTTAATACGACTGAAGAGCTTATCAAAAAAATGAACTTTATCGAAACAAATAAAATCTTAAAAGAAAAGGTTACTATAAAAAGTCCCTTAATTTTATCTAAAAGATATAATTATCAATCTTTTAAAGAAAATGTTCTAAGGCTATTATGAATAGTATAAATATCTCTATTATTATTCCTGTTTATAAAAACTACAAAATGTTTTACCAGTATTTAAAAATAAACTCCAAATATTTTGATGACTGTGAAGTTATTATAATGAACGACTACCCACAAGAAAATATCACCAATAAAGTTAAAAATATTTATTCCAAAGCTATAGTTATAAATAATAAGAATAATCTTGGTTTTGCTGGTAATGTAAATAAAGGAATAAGGTTATCAACTAAAAATTATGTTTTTTTAATGAATTCCGATGTTATCTTACAAGATGATTCTTTTAAAAAAACCGTCAACTATTTTAAAAAAAATAATAATTTATTTGCCATTGGATTTGCTCAAAAAGAAAAAAGTGGAAAAATAGTTGGAGGAAACTATGGTTATTTTAAAAATGGTCTTATTAATCACTCTCATAAATTAACTACTAACAACGACCAGCTTATGATTAACTTCTGGGCAGAAGGCGGATCATCTATCTTTGATAAAAAAAAGTTAATTAGGTTGGGTATGTTTGATGAGCTATTTAATCCCTTTTATTGGGAAGATATTGATCTTTCATATAGGGCTTTAAAGTCAGGATTTGATATTTTTTTTGATCCTACAGTTATAGTAAAGCACGAACATGAATCGACAATCGGAAAGTACTTTGATCAATCAAAAATCTTAAAGATTGCTTTTCGTAACCAACTATATTTTCAATGGAAAAATCTTACTGACTCAAGCTTAATAGTAAAACATCTTCTATCTATACCCCGCTTAATGCTTACCCCTGGTTTTTTTGATGCTATCAAAAATGTTTTGACAGTCATTAAAGAAAGAAAAATAGTTGTAAAATTATTTATTAAGTCTGATGAAGAAGTACTAGAAAAATATGTTTAAAAAAGTTTCAACAATTATTGCCCTAGCAGTAATAACATTACTATCAACGGGTTTATTTTTTTTCAAATTAAACTCATCTCCTCCTTGTCTTAACGCGGATGAGGCAAGTAATGGTTATAGTGCCTACTCAATCCTCACAACCTACAAAGATGAATATGGGTCGTTAATACCCTTACGCTTTAAGTCATTTGGAGATTATAAATTACCTCTACTTACCTATCTCGCCATCCCTTGGATTAAGATATTTGGCTTAAATGAAGTGGGAATTCGAATGGCAAATTTTCCATTCGTATTACTATTTCCAACAATTGTTTTTCTTTTTACTTATGAACTTTTTAAGAAAAAAAATTACTCTCTTATTGCTTCTTTATTGGTTGGCTTTACCCCAGGGATACAGCTTTTAGGAAGACAGGCACATGAAGGTTATATGACTGCTTTTTTCATCACTCTCGCCTCCTTATTCTTTGTAAAGACGATTAAAAAACAAAACCTCTTTAACTCATCTTTGTTTTTTCTTACCTTATTAATATCTCTTTTTGGTTATCATTCTTCAAGACTTTGGTTTGGATTTTATTTTATAATTGCCTTATTCTTTGTCTTCAAAAAGCAATTAAAAAAAATCATAATATTGGGGTTTCTAAGCATATTATTATTGTTTGGTATCACCGATCTGATCTACTCACCAACACGAATAAAATCATTGTTATTTTTTAATAACATTGGCTTTTCGCTAAAGATCAATGAACTCCGGGCCGAAGGTGGATCGAGACTTGTTTATAACAAATTTACAGTCGGTGCAAAAGATCTAATTTTTGAATATCTTAAATATTTCTCTCCCCAGTTTTTAGTAATTCAGGGTGATGAAAATATTAGATTTGGTTTTACTGGAGTATCTCCTATTACGATTATCGAATATATCTTTTTATTTGTTGGATTATATTATTTATTTAAAAATAAAGAAAAATGGCGATATTTAATCATTTTATTGTTGCTTTTTAGTCCAGTATCAGCCTGCCTTTCTTGGGCTGGTCTATCAGTCACAAGATCAATTTTTATCTTTATTCCAATTCTTGTAATCTCCTCTTATGGAATAGGAAATTTCTTAAGTAAAGAAAATATCTCAAATAAAACTCTTCGGACGATAAGTTTTGTATTATTTATTTTAATATATTTTATTTTTAGTTTTTATTCTTGGGATTTTTATTTAAATCACTATCCAAAAAGGGCGACTACCATCAGAGCTTGGCAGTGTGGATATAAAGAATTAACAAATTTTATCAAAGAAAACTATTATAAATATGATCGCTTTTATATAACACGAAAAAATGGTCAACCCTATATCTATCTGTTATTCTACCTTCAGTATTCACCTGCTTCTTATCAACAACAGGCGCAACTATCATTACCTGATGAATATGGATTTGGTCAGGTCGAGAATTTTGACAAATTTAGTTTTGATTTAAATCAGGAAAAAATAAATAATTCTTTGGTAATTGGTTTCCCTGATGATTTTAGCAATGAAGATACGACAAACTATCAAAAAATAACAGTTGGAACTGAAACAATCTTCCTAATCAAAGAAATTAAATAAAGGTCAAGCTAATAAGAATATTATAAAAAGCATGAATTAGAATTGGGACTGTTAGGCTTTTTCTCTCAATAAAAATTAATCCATTCACCATACTTAATAGTAGATCTGTTCCCATAAACATTAAAAGCATATTGCCATTTATCTTAGGATTGGTAAAAAGAATGGGAACATGAAGGAAAAAAAATAAAATAGCTGAAAAAAAAGTTGAAGAAATTGGGTTCTTTGATTCTTCGTATAATTTTTTTAAAACAAAACCTCTTGATAAGATTTCTTCAGTAATACCCGTAGCTAGTGCAGTTAAAATAATCATAATTAAAGTTTTTGTAGATGTGATATTACCTATCATTAAAAATTTATTTGTCTTTAGATAATAGGTTAAAAAAGCCGTTCCTAGAAAAATTAATCCTACAACTAAGCTATATAGAAAATCTCTTAATAATTTTTTTGGTTCAAGATGAATAAATAAACTTTCTAAAACGTTTTTTTTATCAATTATTTTAATGTAATAAACAACTGGAATAACAAACACAATTGGTTTAGCAATGAATTCATCAAACCATTCAGGCATCTGTAAGTAGGTCCTATAGATACTCCAAAAAATTAAGATAACTGCCCAAAGATTTAGGGCTTTTTGAAGTGGTGTAACTTTTGATTTCATAAACTAATTATAAATTTTCCTAATACTTATTCAAGAAAATCTTTTAACTTTCGAGCACGGGTTGGATGTTTAAGTTTACGAATTGCTTTTGCTTCAATCTGACGTATTCGCTCACGAGTTACTCTAAACTCTCGACCTACCTCTTCTAAGGTTTTTGGCTTTCCGTCTTCAAGTCCAAATCTCATTACTAGTACCTTTTTTTCACGGGGTGATAAGGTTTCAAGAACACTATTTAGTGCGTCCTTCAATAATTCACGCGATACTTTATCATAAAGAGTTGGTTGGTTAACATCAGCGACAAACTGTTCTAAAGTTGCTTCTTTGTCGTCACCAACCGGTGTTGAAAGCGATCTTGGTTGTTGAGAGATTTTCATCAAATTCTCAATCTCAGAAGTCGACATCTGCATCTCCTTTGCAATTTCTTTTACTGTTGGTTCTCTGCCATGTTTTTGAATTAGTCTTCTTTGGGTTTTGTAGTATCTATTAATGTGATCAACCATGTGGACGGGAATTCTTATTGTCCTTGATTGATCAGCAATCGCCCGAGTGATAGCCTGCCTAATCCACCAAGTAGCGTAAGTTGAGAATTTATATCCTCGCCTCCAGTCATATTTTTCAACTCCTCTTATCAAACCTTTATTACCTTCTTGAATAAGGTCTAAAAATGAAAGACGACGACCTAAATATTTTTTAGCAATTGATACAACTAATCTAAGATTGGCTTTGGTAAGTTTATCTTTAGATTTCATATCACCTTTTTCATATTTTTTTGCAAGTGAGATTTCATCTTCAAACTTTAATAGTGGCGTTTTTCCTATTTCTTTTAAATACATTTTTATTGGATCAAGCGATTCTCCGTGTTTTAGTACTACTAATTGCTCAAGCTCTTTTTCCATTTCTTCAGCTGTTTTTTTTGCTTCCATCTCTTCTCGAGTAGATACTGTTTCAAAAATATCTATTCCTTTCTTAAGAGCGTCATTAAAAAAATCATCAATCTCCTCAATGTGTTTTTCTGGATCTGGATATACTAATAAAATATCATCTTGGACCAAAAAACCATCATCAGTCCCTTGATTAAGAAGCTCATGAAGACTTTTAGGTAGTCTATGTTTTGTCATAAATCACATTTTATAATGTTAAGAGTGTTTTTTCTACCTCTTTTAACGATTGCGCAAGTAATACAAGTTCTTTTTTCTTCTCAGAACTATCTTCTTTGTCCTTTAATAGAATTCCAATTTTTCTTTTTAAAGACATTTTTTTTAACTCGTAAATAAGCTTTTCAATATTTTCTAGATTAAGACTTTGTTGAGATGCAAAAAGACATAGTTCGTCAAAAACTGGTTTAATTTCTTTCGGAAGCTCTTTTGCAATCTGATTAAGATTTAGTTGATCTTTGTCTTTATCTAAAAGCTGACTAAAAATATTAACAATTTTTTGGTAAGAAGGAATCGAAAAATCATCCTCGCCTAAAATCTTAAAAATCGGTATTGCGACCTTATAAATATCATCAGATTGAAAAATATAACTTAACAAAAATTTTTCTAAGATTATTTCCCTCTCTTCTTTTTCTTTTACTTTCAAAGTCTCTTTATAATAATTGTCTTTTTTACTTTTAGTTAATTTATCTAATAAGTCAATGATACTCTCTTCCGCAACCTCTAATAATTTTGCTAATTTTTTTATATAGTGAGACTTTACTATTGGGTTATTTATCTTTGCTATATAAGGAGCGACCTCATCGCCTATTTTTTTCTTACTAAAAGGACTGTCATCAGAATATTGATTTTTAGCTGCATCAATCACAAAGTCATATATCGGTATTGGATTGGAAATTGCTTTTTTGAAAGCAACTAAATCTTTTTTTATCGCCTCATCTGGATCTTTAGCAAAATCTATTCTTACTACTCTTATATCAAAATCCATTTTTTCGGCCTCGTTAATACCTCTTTTTACAGCCTCTATTCCAGCCACATCAGTATCTAATGTAAGCGTAAGCTTGTCGGTATATTTTTTTAGCAACATTAACTGTTCTGAGGTAAGCGCTGCCCCCTTAATTGCGACAAAGTTTCCAAACCCCGCCTGGTATGGACTTATCATATCAAACTCACCCTCAACAATATAAACATTTTTTTCTTTTTTTATAAATTCTTTGGCAAGGTTTATGCCATAAAGAGTCTCTCTTTTATGATAGATTGTTGTTTCCGGAGAGTTTATATATTTTGCTTCGTTAGGTTTTTGATCAAGACTCCGACCTGAAAATCCAATAATATTATTACGACTATCGAATAACGGAAACATTAAGCGTCCGCGAAAACGATCATAATATTTTGATCTGTCACTTTTTATAACTAAACCATTTTCCAAAATCTCCTCATCGTTAAATCCCTTTTTATGTAAAAAAAATCTTAAAGAATCCCATGACGATGGTGAATATCCTAATTGAAACTTTTTGATAATCGCCTCTTTTATATCTCTACCCAATAGGTATTTTAAAGCTTTTTTACCAAATTTTGATTTATTTAATATGTAAGAAAAATATTCAGCAGTTAATTGATTCATATAAAACATTCTTTCTTTTCTTTTCCAAACTTTGTCCTCGAAATCAAATTTTGCAAGGGTAATACCAGCCTTTTGAGCTAATTCTTTTAAGGCCTCAACAAAAGTAATATTTTCCCACTTCATTAAAAACTTAAAAATATCTCCCCCATCACCACAGCTACCAAAACAGTGCCAAATCTGACGTTCTGG
>Ga0172371_10004485_pt1 | contig 21073 bp, 20 predicted proteins | sample Lak12m_FD_114543 | JGI IMG/M metagenome (GOLD analysis project Ga0172371, IMG submission 114543) | Freshwater microbial communities from Kabuno Bay, South-Kivu, Congo - kab_022012_12m | ecosystem: Environmental > Aquatic > Freshwater > Lake | place: Democratic Republic of the Congo: South-Kivu... | reverse complement strand
TTCTGGTAGGTCCTAAGCTGAATTACGGTTTTAAAAACCTAGGGTGACGCAGGCTCCTACCAGCCTTTTAATTTTGTATTTCAAAGCTTAACGTTTTTTTGTATGTGTTCAAGATACAAGGGTAAACTGTTTCGTTCAAAATTTGATCTTTGCTAAACCAATCAGCTCCAATAATCCCCTCGGTTTTTGCTTCTTCTGTACCTTGAATCTCGCCATCAACAACAGAACACAAAAACCATATTTTTATTATTCGATATTTACTTGAAAGCAAATCCTCAATAAACAATATTTTTCCTGGGTTTACGTTGACTCTAGTTTCTTCAAAAACCTCACGCCTTACACAAGCTTCAAGGTCTTCTTCAATAAATGCCCCACCACCTGGGCCAACTAAAAATGAACTGCCATCGTTATTTTTGTATCTAACAAGCAAAACTTTATTTTGATTTAAAATTATACCCGCCGCTGAGATTCTAAAATCTTTCATCAATATCACCATTGCTTAATTTTAACTTCTTCATAACCCTTGCAATTTCCATCCAATAATTCAGATGGCTGCTCCTTAAGATATTTATCAAAGAAATTTACAAGATATGCGTTAACTATTTCTGTAAGCCTAAAACCATTGATATACCCAGCGCCAAAATTACCCAAAAAGCGCGCTAAGAGTGCTGATTGCTTTTGCAGGGTGGTATCACAAAAATCCATGTGATCTGCTCCATCAAGAACCAGCGTATAAAAATCATGATTCTTTGATTGCGCAAATTTTTTAAAGGCCGGTAAATATGTTGCGCGAAACTTTTTTTCTTCATCTAACGAACCCAAACGAAATTTGTTCCAATCATCTTTGGTCCATGGACGCTCATAAGTTTTTACCATGTCACCGGCAAGTATGGCCATAAATGGTTTATCATTTTTTTGAGTTTCATCATAGCCATACAAAATTCCATCCAAGGCAACACCAACCTTTACACGTGAATCTCGCTGACAAATTTGAACGGCCGTAGCACCACCAAAAGAATGGCCAAAGATTCCAATATTTTTTTGGTCTAAGCGATTGTAAAAAAATGATTCTTTATCATATCCAAGCTTTTCAAGCTGATCGAGTACAAAACTCACATCAGACACCCAAATTTCAATTTCGTTATCATCATCCAAAAAGCGTCGGTTCTTCGCAAATCTCTGGCTAATAGCTTTTACGCCATCTGCTATTCGCCCGTCGGCAAACTGAACAACTCCACAGTCATAAGTATGGCTTATACCAACCACAACATACCCATGACTTGCAAGCTCCTCACACATGGCCGTATTTCCATCGCGGGAAACTCCTAAGCCATGAGAAAAAAGTATCACAGGAAATTTTTCTACATCCGAAATAAGCGGCATTTTTGGTTGTGCATAAGAATACATTGGACGAGAATACCCAAGTAAAACCCAACCAACTGGATCACTTATTTTGTGGTAATTTGCAATGTATGGAGCATAAGGCGTTGTTGGTTTTTCAGTCACCTTACCCTGAGCTGGATACCAAATGCTTACCATGAGTTCTCTGTTTGGATGAATCGGATCATCATGCAAAGTTTCTTTACGCTTTGAATCAATCCAGTGATACGTTTTAACCCCGACGGCGTGTGAACCTGTAGGTTTCGGAAAATTGAATGGTGGTTGAAACCAAATTAGGTAAACAACCAAACAAGTAATTAAAGCTGCAAAAGCTGAAACAAAATACAAAAAATATTTAAAAAGTTTTCTAAACGGCAAAAACATTAGAACCCTTCCACACATACGCGATTCTTACATTAAAACGTACACCACTTTTATATTGTACCACGTCTCAATATTGCAAAGCATTGACAAAATCGAAAGTAAATTTTAAATATAAAAATTAGTACCAATCGATTTAGTTGAAATAAATCACTAAAATTAAATTTAAATTTTGTTTTAATTCTGGACAGAGAAATTAATATGAAAATCAGATGTATTAACTGCGGCAAAGAAATGACCGGAGCCGAACTGTTGGGTCACGCCGAAGCCTATATACTTAAAACAGTCGCCCCCGCTCTTGGATTATTTTTTATGGAAATGTTAAAAAATTATTTATCTTCACCCAAAAGGGGCTTTTTCGATGACACAATGGCAGGATTAGCTAATGCTTGCAACGTTATTTGTCCAAAATGCAAGACTGTCGGAAGTTGGGAATCGGCAGCACAAAAATCAAAAAAACCGCGTACTAAAAATCATAATTTATCTGTTTAAAATTTTTTAAAGGAGCCATGATGAAATTTATTAAAAAAATTATTTTTTTAATCTGCACAACAACTATCTTACAATCATTAAATACTCTTTATGCCCATGACAACTTCGATCTTTACAAAACAAACCTTAAAGCGCTCTGCGAAATAGTCCAAAAAATTTCAAACGCTGATACAAAATTTATTACACCAAACTCATCAAGCAACACAAAAGCTCCTACGTTACAACAATTTTTTATGCTAGCTGGATACGTTGAACCTATTCTTGAAATAATGAAGGCATACCACGAATCAGGTAAAGAGGAGCCTTGTATTATCTGCAAATCGTGTAAAAAGGGCTTTATCGCTACAATATTTTTTGGAATTTTATTAGCAAAGGCCATGAAAGATTTTCGTGAAGGTAAAGACAACTTTGATCAAATGAAAAAACTTCTTGATGAGTCCATAGAAATCGTTAATAAAGGCGTAAAAGAAGATATAGAAAATTTCATGCAAAAAGTTTCAGACGAACTAGATATTACATGTGAACACTGCACTGATATATTAAAATAATCAAGTCACTTAAAACTTAAAAGGCTAAGGAAAAATGTAAATGATACATGCCTCCTTAGCCTTTTTTTAATGAATTAATCAAATAAAATTAAATAAAATGCGTACAACCCAAATCCCGCCAAAAGCAGCCATAATGCCTCCAATATTTGAAAGCAAAATATAGGTCAATGCATAAAAATATGCACCAGAAGAAAATAATGAATAAGACTCAAGGCTGAATGTCGAGAAAGTTGTAAATGCACCCAAAAAGCCTGTAGCAATTGCCAGCCTTACAACTTCAGAAACATAACCACAGGTAAACGCTTCAAACAAAACGCCCATGACAAAAGAACCCACAATATTTATTATCAAAGTTGGATACGGAATGCTTGATGGAAAAAATAAAGCCAAAAATTGGGACGAAAGAAATCTTGCAAGTGTGCCACAACAACCAGCTACAGCTAATAAAATAATATTTTTAATCATCACAACAACTCTCCCACAAATTTTAAATTTAAAAGAGGTAGCTGCTTTTCCTTAACAACTACCTCTTATTTTTTACAATGCTTTGTATTAAATAAGCTTAACAGTCTTAACGATAGCCTTTGCATCAATTTGGGCAATCGCCATTAATTCTTCAGGCTGCCCAGAACGAGATATTGTTGGAACTGCAAGTCTATAAACCTTCATGTTATGGTTAACTACTTCGCCTGTAATTGCCTCACCAATTCCGCCTTGCTCATAATGGTCTTCGACTGTAACAATGTTGTTACTAGACATTGGAGCTATTTCAAGTAGGGTCGCAATATCAAAAGGCTTTACCGAATACAAGTCGATAACGTTAACAGCAATTCCCTGTTCCTTCAAAATATCATAAGCCTTAAGAGCCTCATGCACAGTGATACCGGCTGCTATGATACAAGCCTTTGCATTAGATTCTTTGCGCAAAACCTTACATCCGCCAATCTTAAAATCTTCACCCTTTTCATACAAAACAGGAACGTCTGCGCGAGTGGTACGAATGTATGAAATGCCATCATTGTAATTTGCTGCACACTCGGTCAACTTGTAAGCTGAGACACCATCACTTGGGTACAGCACAACAGAGTTAGGTACAGCTCTAAACATAGCAATATCTTCAAGCGCCATCTGTGAAGGGCCGTCTTGACCAATTGAAACACCACAGTGCGAACCACACAAACGCAAAGCATTACGACCAATTGCAGCCATACGAATTTGATCGAAGGCACGGCAGAAAAATGCTCCAAATGTTGAAGCGAATGGAATTTTGCCTCTTGCTTGCAACCCCGTAGCAACACTCACCATGTTTTGCTCAGCGATGTAACATTGCACAAATCTGTCAGAAAATTCTTTTTCAAAAAAATCTGTGTATGTTGAATTTTTAACATCTGCATCTACGGCAAAAACATCTTTGCTTATTCGGCCAAGAGCAGCCAATCCATAACCATATGCTTTACGAGCAGAAATTTTCTTATCTTCATTAAATTCACTGGTGTGTGGATCTGTCTCAAGATTAAGCTTGATGCTTTTAACAGAGGATAGTTGCTCTGATTTTGGCATACCAGGCTTATAGATTCCTTTGGCCGCATAATTTGCTGCTGATGAAAAGCGTTCATTAAGCTGCGCTGTTAAAGCAGGAACTTCGGAGATTTTGAAAGGCTTGCCATGATAACCGCTTTTATCAGCAATGTCATCAAGCCCAAACCCCTTGAACGTTTTTGCTACGATCATGGTTGGCTTATCTGAAACCGTTTCAGCTTCATCAAGAGCCTTAACAACCTGTTCCATATCATGACCATCAATGACGATTGTGTTCCAACCAAAGGCTTTGAATTTCGCCTCATACCTTGCAATATCATGTTCATGTAATGCATAACCTGACTGACCAAGTCTGTTGCAATCAAGAATAGCAAGCAAATTGCCCATGTTATATTTTGGAGCCAATTCAGCTGCTTCCCAAACAGAACCTTCTGCAATTTCACCGTCACCCAAAAGAACATAGGTTCTAAAATCGCGTTTATCGTGCTTGGCACTTAATGCCATTCCAAGTCCAATTCCCAAGCCCTGTCCCAATGAACCAGTAGCCGCTTCGTTGTAATGAAATAATGGAGTTGGGTGGCCTTCAAAACGAGACGTAACTTCACGCAAGCTCATCATTTCAGCATCTGTTATGACACCAAGTTGTTTCCAAGCTGCATAAACAACCGGAACAGCATGTCCTTTGGATAAAATAAAACGATCGTTGTTTGGATTTTCATGATGTTCTAAATCATACCTAAGCTTGTAAAAAAATATCGCAGCCACAATGTCAGCAGCAGACATACATGTTGTTGGATGGCCTGAGCCGGATTGCGCTGTTGAACGTATTGAATCAATTCGCAACTGCAATGCAGCATGTTGCAAAAATGGAATAATTTCTTGATGTTTATTCATTAAAAATCCTTATTAACTTTTAAATAATCAAATACCAACTGGCTCCAAGTTTCCATTCCCAGATAATTTTTTTCACACTCATCCAAAGACAGTAGTTGCCCTGATTTATGTTCATCACGAACGGCTATTTTATCTGAATCTCCATGCAATAAAAACACTATGCCAAAATGCACTTTGCCCACATCATTACTATCATCATTAATCAATCCAATGGGCTTGATTTCAAAGGTTCCTTTAAAATCAACTTCTTCTTCAAACTCTCTTTCCGCCCACTCAGACAAAGAACTCTCTTCAATATCTTCCTGCCTGATATGACCACCAATCCCCAGAGAATATTTATTCTGAAGACGAGCCTCGCTCGCGGTGCTTTTTCGCTGCATAATAAATAATTTTTTATTATTTTCAAATACAAGGTAAGGAATTATCTGTTTTTGCGAAAAATCATTTTCGACCTCAGATCTCCACAAAAATGCTTTATTTAGCTCTATGAGAGCTTGGTAAAAATCAAAATTAGCCAATGGCAAAAATCCGTCAAACTTAGCTAATTCAAAAATTTTTTGACGAGGTACCGTTAAAATTTTCTCGTCCTTTTTTTTCACTACGACTGGGCGCTCTGAAACTTGTTGCATAACAAAGCCTTTCTTTTAAAAATCGCAACTTTTTAAAACAACGCCCCATTTTAACACGTTGCAAAATAAACACAAAAAAAGGCGCCTGGGCTAATCTAAAACGATATTTTTCGAAAATCAAAATCGGCATACTATCACTTTAAATTGACAATAGTAGGTATGTATATGGTAAAAATTAGGCGTATTGGTTTATGTAACACCAATTTATTGAAATAAAAAAGGAGCAACCATGCAATTTTTTAAAAAATTTATTTTTTTGATTTTTTGTCTAAGTATCATAAATGACAAAATTCAATCCGCAGTTCTTTTAAATACAGATCCTTTGTACACAGCCGTCAAAGAAAGTAAATTACAAAAAGTCGAAACGGCAATAAGCCGTTTAAGTGAAGAACAATTGACTGCAAAAATGTTAGCACTAACTCCTGATGAACCATCAAAAAATGAAACCCTTTTGCACCTTGCAGCAAAAGAAGGATCAACCACATTGGTATACACCTTAGTAAAAAAAGGCGCTAAACTAGACGCTCTTACAACGGAAGGCGATTCAGCCCTTGCCATAGCGGTTAAACATGGTAACACCAGAATTATACCATTAATACTTCGTCTTTATAAAAATTCCAAAGAAAATCTTGGTGACTTCATTGAAAATGACTTACATAGAATACTTCAGCAAGTAGAGATACAAAATCCAGAGATAAAATAAAAATTAGAAAAAATTTTTAGCAGAATTTACAAAACACATCTTTCACCGCACTGCAATTATTTTATTTGAAAATGGAAAACAACAACTAACACCTTTTGTAAATACCTTAGCCATAGCAATTGCACAAAAGGCATCACCTATTATCGTAACCGCACCTATATTAAAAGCTTTTTTAATTAAAAAAGCTGGCCGAAGCGTTACCATTGATATTATAAGTACAATTTTTGAGGATATATTGTTTGATGACACAAGTTGGGATTTGTACAAAACTCCAGATAATGTTTTTTATTTACTGATTCCTAAAGAATTTAATATTTATAACATTAGTTTAAAAAAAGATGTTAAACATTCAGAGTACCCTGGTTTTAAAATAAGTGATTTATCTTGCTTGAAACCGCTTGATATAAATGGAATTAAAATTAATTCAATACTTAATAATATTGAAATAAATGAAGATGCCTTAACTAGTCTAAAAAACATGTTTATTCCAAACTCAGCCGCATGGTCATTTTTTCTTATGGGACACGGAGGATCATCTGGAGAACTAACAACAACACTTGCTAACGAGCTAACCCATAAAAGTGGCAAAATAGCTGGAATAAGTGAACATATTTTTATAAAATTTATAAATTTTTTATCCAAAGATATTTCTACAAATACTCTTTTTTATAAAAGTTGTTTTGCTGGTGGAAAAAATTTAATTAATCCCTATCAAGTGAGACAAGGAGAATATGTAGAATTTAAAATATATGGCATACAAGACATTTATCCTTTTACTATTATTGCCCAAGCTACTTTAAATCAACCAACAATCGCCGATGGATTTCCATCACCGGAACAATGCTCTAAATTTTTTCTATCAAATGAAAGTATTGATAATCCCAATCTTCCTTATGTATTATTTAGCGAAACTAATGAAAAAAAAATATCCAAACTTCCAGTAGCTCTGAACTTCAAAGCTTTCTTTGAAAGCTTACAAATAAGGTATCAAAATCCACCAGAAACAAATACGCCACAAGATGAAACTTCATGGGTAAGTATTTTGAAATATGTAACACCGTTTTACAAAAAAGCTCCCGATCCTCAATATCTATACTGGAGTGGAAACTGTCCATTGATACGTAAAATCAACACATCTTATTTTGAAGTTCTACCCTTAGACGAATCAATTAGGGTTATACCACGCGCCCCCAAAATACTATTTCCTGAATCAAACAATGAAGATATTGAGCTACAAAATACACGCTCACTCTTTTTATACCCATCCATTGTAAATGCCTCTATAAAAATTGAGGGCGATGAAATGCCTGCAATAATCTCACCCAATCCTGGAGCTTCTCTTCTTTTTTTAAATAAAATGGAGGCGCCCTCTTTTAAGTTTAGAGAAATAGTTGATGCATTTTTAAAAGCAAAGAACCAAGAAAAAAAAGTTTTTATTATAAAAGAATTAACGTGCAAGTCGCTAAATGAAACCTTAATAAACCTTACAAATGTTATTATTAATATTACCGATTGGTCGGATAATCTTTCAAACCCAGAACCAACATACTCGCTTTACTACTCGCTAAACGATAATTATAGAAAAAAGCAATCTAATGATGGTGCGTGGAATAATATAACAAGAGAACAATTTTACGCTGATATAAACACGATACTTAGTGACATAGACACTCAATATCCAGGCTTACATACAAAACTTATTGAGGATATTAAAAATCGTTTTGGACTGATTTAATATAGAATATTTTAAACGAGGAGGGTTTTTACCCTCCTCGCAATTTATGCTTACGATCTTTGCATTGAATTCACAAATTTTACCCAGTTCGTTTCTTGAGCAAAATATGTACGAGAGTATGATGAATGAAAGCCATGAAGTGGACAATAAATCGACAATCCTTTTGCACTAGAAACCTGAGGACCAACAACGTTAACAAAAACTGAATTCTGAATCTTTGCAAGACCATCAACTAACACATGCTTCAAAATACTTACAGCTGCATCATAATCAGGATTTGGCTTAGATCCTGCTTTATTATTGGCAATCAAACCGCCAATTATTTTTTCCGATTTTGGCTTTGACTTACTTACTGCATTCAAAAATGCTGAGTAAAATGAATACAAGTCTATATAATCCGATATCGCAAATTCTATTGATTTTGACCTTGCAATTCTAAACGCATTTTTTATTAAACTTGAATCATACTTTTGGCAAGCTGAAACAACCTCAATCATATCGTTTATATTGTTTTTGATAGCCGTCATAGCATTAAGATTAATTCCCGACTGCGTATAATCCTGAGTATTGATATCAATAGAATAAAAATTACGATAGGCATTGGCAATTACTGTCGCAAGCTGAGTGTTAGTCATACTTGGATTTGCAAGCAATGGAACCAAAACTCCGTCATATGGCCAACCAGTTCCAGGCTCTGTTTGTTGTGATGAAACTAAAATATCTGCATAATTTCTTACTTGATAAGCAACTTCAAGCATTGCCATTAAACAGGCATCCATTCCTAATAAATCAAGTTTTTTACCAAGCACGGCCGGGCTTGATATTTGTTGCAACGCATTAGCCATGTCTGGATTTGTCAAACAAGTATGCTGCGAATCATCATATAAAATTCCACGCTCTTCTGGCGTTTTTGCATTAGTTACAAGTTCAGATGACTCAGCCTGTCCTGGTATTTCAATCCAACTTGTAAATGAACGAAGCTTATAATCAATCAACGTTTTGTTGGTTTTATCAAAATTTAAATGCCTTAAATCTTGAACACCAGAACCATGATTCCATAAAACAAGTGCATAGCGCTTTGCAGGAAAATTCGCTGAAGCCCATTTCATAGAATCAACAATTTCTTTTCCTGGATTTACGCCCATTTCAACGGCAAGAGACCCTGCGTCAACTCTACCCTTTGGAGTAATTTTGTATCTCCAGGTTTTTGTCTGGCGAGGTTGGTCCCACTGCACAAGCATGTTAACTTTATCGGTATTTGAGCTTGTCTTAAAGGCATATTCCATGTCGCAAATATTGTAATCGGCGAATGGAGCTAAATCGTTATCGGCCTGAATGTATGAAAGCACTGTCCATTCCGCAATGGCTCGCGGCGCCTTTGACTCTATTTCACTACAACGACTAGAAATTGTTATAAAAAAAACTCCACAAGTTGCTAAAATCAATTTTTTAAATAAAGACCTATTCATCTGAATCTCCTTAAGAACGACGCCCCAAAAATTAACTACCCTATATTGAAATTTATCCATTTAGACATTAAAAACTCAAGTTTAAACAAAAACAGGGTGTTCGTACGGTCTTACCAAAACGGCACGAACACCCAATATAAACAAGTTATGCTAAAGCCAATTTTAGAACATCCATCCAAGAAGAATTTTTTGCAAAATCAGTCAATGGATAACATTCATCAATGTAAACCTGAGGAAAATATATCGAAAGGCCTTTGGCTCTGGTTAAATAATTGCCAGTCGTATTGGCAACAACGCTTTCCTGTATTTGTTTTGTAGCCTCATTTATAGAATTTTTTAAATCGCGCATTTGTTGTGTCTTTGCCAATGGTGAATTGGCATTTACCTCTGCTTGTTTTTTTATCTCATTCAGAAATGTATGCAGATCAACAAAACTTTGCATGCTAAATTGTAACGAGCTTCTGCGAGCCTGCCTTACCAACTCCTTTGTCGCTGTAAGATTTATTTTTTGACAAGCCTTGATTGATGAAACTACTTTATCCAGGCTTATTTTGACGGCATCCATTTTATCCAATTTAATCGCTGACTGGGTATAAAATTGGACTTTATCTTTATATTGAAGTTCGTACGCCAAAACTATGTTTTGAGCAACCTGCACAGGACTCAAAACATTAGTGGAAAGCTCTTGCATAATCTTCAAATAATTCCAACCATGTGCAAGCTCAACCTCTTGTGACGCCACCATAATATTCGCATAATTTCTTGACTGGTAACCAACCTCAACCATTGCCATCAAACAAGCATCCATTCCCAAAACATCTATTTTATTATTGCCCAAGACTTTTGTTTTTATATCAGACAATGCTTGGGTTAAAATTTGATTGGTCATGTAAGTTTTTGTGTATTCATTAAACAAAATTCCACGGTGTACAAGCATGGACAAATCTTCTGACAGGTTTGCATCATCCATACGTTTAACAAGATAATCTGTCGCCAACTCGGCATAAGCAATTTTTCTTTGCTCGCTGTTTGCATCAATGGTTAAACCCTGAATCTGAATGCGAGGGTTGTCTTGAACTACGCCAGACTCAATCAACAACTTAGAACCAAAATCGGTTGGGCTAGATTTATGAACACCCCACAAAGGATCGATAATTCCAAGTCCATGATTCCATAAAATTAAACAATATTTTTTTGCCGGACATTTTTTAACCGCCCAGTCCATGGCGTTTACTAAATCTTTTACACCATTTCCATCCCCGCCATCCAAAACGCAGGAATCCAAAATCATCTTACCTTTCTCGACTTTATACCTCCATCCCCCCTCTTTTCCTGCCTGATACCATTGAGTCAAAATATTTAGATTGCTGTTAGACCCCACCAGCGACATGTCTGCAAAATTCTTATGCGCAAATGAATCCAAGTTGTTGCTGGCTTGTGTATAAATCAAAACAGTCCAGTCAGCAATACCAAACAAACCCTGAAAAAAAAATACAAAAAATAAATAAACCCATAAAAACGGCTTAGTCCTACACAGCTTCATAACTTCCCCCCTAAAATTTTGATTCCCTATCCCTTTTAAAGTCTCCCAAGACCTAATTTAACAATACTGACCCGACCAATTCCAAGTCAATTTAATTTGATTATTTGTCAATTATTGGCTTTAAAGACACCAAAACGGCTTTCAAATTTTAAAGCTCTTAAAATTTTGATTGGTGTAAAAATCAGGGCTTTTTGGTAACAAATTTTGGTCTGATATGGTATTCTTCAAAAAAAGTTCAGTTTAGTTCTTTGTTAATCGGAGTGTTGGCATGAGTTATGATTTTAAATCTATAGAACAAAAGTGGCAGAATCATTGGAAGCAAAATCCATATTTCAAAGCAAGGCCAGAAAAAAAGAGCAAAAAGTTTTATTGCTTGGACATGTTTCCTTATCCTTCAGGTTCAGGACTACACGTCGGGCACTGGAAAGGCTATGTTCTGTCCGATGTTTTTGCTCGTATGAAATGGCTTGAAGGTTGTAACGTTCTTCACCCTATGGGCTGGGACGCTTTTGGTCTACCTGCAGAAAATGACGCCATAAAAAAAGGTATTCATCCTAAGACAAATACTGCCAAAAATATCGCAACATTCAAAAATCAGTTGGCCAAGATAGGTGCAATTTACGACTGGAATAAAGAGCTAAACACAACTGACCCAGAGTATTATAAATGGACGCAGTGGATATTTTTGCAAATGTATAAAGCCGATCTTGCTTATGAAGCAAACATGCCAATTAACTGGTGTCCAAAATGTTTAACCGGACTTGCAAATGAAGAGATTGTAAACGGCTGTTGCGAAAGATGCGGAACACAAACTTTTCAAAAACCAGTACGCCAATGGATACTTGCCATAACAAAATACGCAGAAAAGCTTTTGGATGGACTAAAAAAACTTGATTGGCCTGAAAAAGTCAAACTCATGCAAGAAAATTGGATTGGTAAAAGCGAAGGCGCAAAAATCAAGTTTTCAACAACTCAAGGCGTAAGCTTTGAAGTTTTCACAACTCGCCCTGATACAATCTTTGGCGTCTCTTTCATTACCATGGCCCCAGACCATCATTTGGTAGGTAAAATAAGCTCAGACGAACAAGCCTTAAGTATCAAACAATATCAAGACGAAGTTGCAAAAATGAGCGACATGGACCGCTCGTCTGACACACAAGAAAAAACCGGAGTTTTCACTGGTGAATATGCTATACACCCAATCACAGAACTAAAAATTCCAATCTATCTTTCAAGCTATGTTTTGAAAAACTATGGAACAGGAATTGTAATGGGTGTTCCTGCTCATGACCAACGAGACTATGACTTTGCAACAAAATTTAACCTGCCTATAAATCAAGTAATCAAACCTACGCATGAAGAGAAAGATTTATACAATACAGATGGCAGCCTAAAGCGCGCCTTTGAAGCCAGCGGTAATCTTATAAACAGCGGAAATTTTAATGACCTTGATGCAAAGACCGAAGGCGCAAAAAAGATCCTAGAATTTTTACAAAAAAATGGCCGCGCTGAAATCGCAACAACTTACAAACTTCGCGACTGGGTTTTTTCACGCCAGCGCTACTGGGGTGAGCCTATACCATTGGTTCATTGCCCTGTGTGCGGAGTAGTACCTGTACCTGAATCAGAACTTCCAGTAATGCTTCCAGACGTAGAAAAATACCAGCCAACCGGAACCGGTGAATCTCCTTTGGCTGGAATTGATGAGTGGGTAAACACAAAATGTCCAAAATGCAACCATGCAGCAAAACGTGAAACAAACACAATGCCTCAGTGGGCCGGTTCATGCTGGTACTTCTTACGTTACCCAAACACGCAGCTGAAAACATCTGCATTCGATAAAGCTGATATGGACTACTGGATGCCAGTAGATCTTTACGTCGGCGGTATTGAACACGCAATCTTACATCTGCTCTACGCTCGTTTTTACATAAAAGTTTTACATGATCTTGGGCACATCTCATTTGACGAACCATTCCAAAATCTCTTCAACCAGGGAATGGTATGCATGAAATCTTCAATCAGTGGCCGTGTCGAAAAAATGTCAAAATCCAAAGGTAATGTTGTAAATCCAGACGAAATAGTTGAACAAATGGGTTCAGACACCCTACGCATGTACATGCTTTTCATGGGACCACCTGAACTTGATACCGAATGGCAATCAGACTCAATCAAGGGAGTTCACAACTTTTTATCACGTCTTTGGAACTTTCTCACAAATGAAAACAACATTTTGCCATCAGGACAAACCTCTAACGAATCTACGACAAAACGCTTTCATCGCTTTTTAAAGGCATACCAAGAACGTATAAACGACTTCAAGGTCAACACAGGCGTTTCAGCAGCAATGGAATATTTGAACGACCTTGAACGCGAAAAACAAAAATTAGATCACACAATCATTGAAGCGTTTTTGACAGCAATGTCGGTTATGACCCCACACCTTGCAAGCGAACTTTTGGAAAAGCTTTTAAACAAGCAATTAGAAAAATGCGTGTGGCCAAAATTTGATCCAAAACTTGCAGAACTTTCTGATGTTGAAATTGCTATACAGATATGCGGAAAATTACGCGCTACGATTACAACCGCAAAAGGCGCGAAACAAGAAACAGTTGAAGCCGAAGCAAGAAAAACAGCTGAGAAGTGGCTGGAAGGCAAAACCATTATAAAGGTGGTCTTTGTGCCCGATAGGCTTATCAATTTCGTAGTAAAATAACTCTATAACTTGAATCAGTAACTAAAGCCGCTCGCTAAGACCTTTCGACAAGCTCAAGGCGAGCGGTTTCTATCTGAAAGCAAATAAATTCATCCAAATCACCGCTCGCCCTAGTCCTGAGCTTAGTCGAAGGATCGAAGAGCCTGAATGAGCGAACAAAATCGTATCACAGGGGGGGCTTTTGTGTTTCCAACAAAGTTGTAGTAGAATAATTACATGTTTGTTGCAAAATTGTAGCAATGGACATAGTGAAGGTTATATCTTAAAAAGAACAAAACAATTTTTTAAAAATACATAAAACACTGCAACATGTTATGGGGGAATCACATGAAAAAAATGTTTATTTTGCTTGCTTTATCAACCTGCTTATTTTCGGCTAGCGTTGACGTAAAAGCTGACTGGTTTTCAAAAATAACCCGTCACATACCGTTTACGCCCCAAAATAAAGAGTATAAAGCACTGCAACAAAAAAAAGTTGCTCTAAAAAAAGCAGACGAAACTTACAAAGAAAAATATCAAGAGATCAATAAATTATCGAACAACTACGCAATCGCAGCAGAAATGCAAAACGCCAAAGAAGAACTTATCAAGGCCTACAATGAACAAGGCGAAAAGCTATTGCTGGGCTCAAAGACTGCAAAGTTATTGATCGAAAGACTTGAAAAAGAAGTCGCGTTAGAAAACTAAAATTTGAAACTTTTAGTTTGAGGTGGAAACATCTTCCACTCGTATACTCGTGTATTTATAAAAAACAATATCTTTTAATGGAGGATATCATGAAAAAGATAATTATTTCATTCGCTCTTATCACAGGATTAATGTCTGCAACAGCTAACGTTGAGGCTGGATTATTCGGATGCTGTAAAAAATACGATGCATCAAAAGAAAAGTTCACGCAATCACCATTGCCAGAACCTGCAAAACAAGCAAGATTAAGGGCCGAAGCATTGCAAAAAATGGAAGCCTATAAAGCCAAACAACACGTCACAGATCCTGTCGAATTAGCTGCAATACGAAAATGGAACGAAGAGTTCAAAAAATCAAAAACAGCGCTTAAGTCACACAAGCTTCGTAACACAGCGATCGCCATAACAACGTTGGCTACTGTTGCCGGATTGACATACGCAGCCGCTCATGGTTACACAGGCGAATACGCAAAAAACATTTGCGCTAAGGCAACTACTTTGATGGCTCCTTATGCAAGTAAATTGGCATCAGTTGCAACGCATTACGCCAGCGCAGCAAAAACCAAGATTGGCGAAGCTACACAAGGTACAATTCAATATACAAGTAAAGTAGCATCATCAGCAGCTCATCATGCAATTAAGGCAAAATCAGTTGTAGCTTCTTATGCAAGTAAGTTCACTTCATTAATAGCTCCTTATGCAGCGACCGCAAAAGCCAAGATTAGCGAATCCACATCAAAAGCAGGTGTTCTTGCAACTCGCTGTGCCAGCGCAGCTAGAACAAAACTTGGCGATGTTGTACAAGGTATAGCTCAATATGCAAAAAAAGCACCAGCATTAGAACCATTTCCAGTAGCAAGCTTAATGCAAACTGGCGCGAATATTACTCGTTTAACTCAAACAGCAGCAAACGCAACAACAGCAGCATCATTTGCACCTGCTTGTGTAGCCACAAACGAAATATCAATAGCAGCATCATTTGCACCTGCTTGTGTAGCCACAAACGAAATATCAATAGCAGCATCATTTGCACCTAGTTTTGTAGCCGCAAACGCAACAGCAATAGGACCACGATGTTTTGCTGACTGGTTTAGATGCGCTGCCACAAATTAAAACGTTTAATCAATTTTGAATTTTTAACTAAATTGTGGTGGGATCAATTTCTTGATCCCACCCGCTTAATTTTAAGAATTAAAATGGAGCCCAAAATGAAAAAAATATTATTTTTATTCTTATCCCTTCTCGCAATATCACCAACATTAAACATAGACGCGACAAGAGAAGGATGTCGCAGTGATCTACAAAAAGAAAAAAAACGACTTAAAAAAATGAAACGACAACGAGAACAGGCCCGCCAAGAAGCCGCAATACAAGAAGCAGAAAGAATTCGCATAATTCGCATCGAGGAAGAAAATCGCAGACATGAAGAACAAGCACGAAGGTTAGCACAACGACCAACAATGGCCATGATTTTGGCAAAACAAGCAGAAGTGCAAAAAGTTCATTTGACGCAATTCGCTCATGATGTAGCTGAAGAAGCCTTTAATGAATTTGAAGAAAAGGCTGAAATTGAAGAAAAAGCTCAGACAACAACGTCAACTTGCTCAGCAGCACCAGCTGCACATCCTGCACACGCCGCAAGCCCAACTGTCGACAGAGAACTTATGGCCATAAATGGCGAACAAGAAGCAGCAAGCTCACCTAGCAGTCTTGATACCACTGTCGCAGCTTCTACAAAAAAACCATCTGCGACTCCAGCAAGCATGCTTAGAAGAATAGAATCATCTCCTACAATGCGACGATCATCTAGTAAATTATTAACACAACTACAAGCGGAAGAAATTCTTACAAGCTTACGCCAACAACTTTCACCAGCAGCTTTTGAAATAGCACGTCTAACAATTATTGCAAAAATAGATCCTAGAACAACTCCACCTTTAGTTGTCGATCACTCAGGTGATTTTGCTCAAGAAGAATTAGACGAAGCCCGCGAAGAATTTGATCTAGATTATCTTGCATCAGCAGCCCCTGCAAAAAATCAAGAAGCCGCTGAAGATGAAAATTAAAACAAAAAATTATATTAATTTTTGAGTCAAAGAAGCTTTAAAGCTTCTTTGACTATTTTTTTATCAATTTGCGGCCAAAATACAAAACACCTGCAAAAGCCACAGATCCATACAAAATCCACGTAATCCACAAATTCAAAATAGGCTGAGCAACATAAACACAAGCAGCAAGCATTATAAAACCAAAAACTTTTTTAATTTCTTCCATCCACATGCCAGCCCTTGGCAATGACACCAAAATTCCCGAAAAAGTTCCAACTAAAATCAAAACCATTCCCAAACCCAGAGCAAACACAAACAGTGTTAAAAAGCCCATCACAGGGTTTGCAAGCTTTGCCACAAATCCCAATAAAAACGCCAAGACTGGGGTAAGACAAGGTGAAGCAACCATCCCTGAAATTGTTCCAAAAATAAAGGTTCCTAAAAATGATCCGCCGGTAGAAACATCTCTCTGTTTCATTAAAAAGCGTGGCATATAAATTTCATAAAAACCAAACATCGAAAAAGCAAAGTACATAAAAAATAAAATCATGAGCAAAATAAACCACGGACTTGAAAGCCATTGACCAAAAATAATGGCCGATGTGGCAGCAAGATAACCCAGAAGAGCGTGCACAAAAGCTATTCCGCAAACATACGAAATCGTCAGTCCAAAATTTCGCCAAGCTGACTGAGCAACCTGTGACTGTAAAATGCCTATTGTGATTGGTATCATTGGATAAACACACGGAGTAAAACTAACCAAAATTCCAGCCAAAAATGCGAGCAGCAAAAAGTAAATTTGCGAACCATGCGATGCCGCAACCTCATTCATTTTTGACTGAACTTGAGTCGCTACACTATCGCTTTTGGAAACAACACCATGTTTTACTACCTGCATAGATTCAACAAAAACCGGAACCGCTATACTCCCAAGACCCACAATCAACAAAAAAACCATAAGCATATTTTTAAACTTCATAAAAGATCCCCCTTAAAATAATCCTAAATTGCGCCCCCCAATTTTTCTAGGGCATAACTTAGTTTTAAAATAATCCCAACCCTTGAAAATTAGCTTAAATAAAACCTATCTTCACAAACAAGATTTATAGGTTTTGACTATAAAATTATTAGAAATAAGCACGCTTCCAACTCGGTCACAAATTTTGTATACTCAAGCAGATTTTTTGTACTTAAAACATTCTTATTCATTTTAAAGGACGAAATATGTTCGGTTTTATAAAAGATAAAATCAAAAAAGTTTACAGCAATTTCACAACAAAAATTTCGTCCATATTTTCTCGAGACTCCATAGACGAAGAGTTTTTAAAGGAACTCAAAGTTCTTTTAATATCAGCTGATACAGGCATAAAAACAACAAACGACATCATGGAAAAACTCTCAAGCGGGATCAAAAATAAAACAATCAACTCCCTTGATGAAGCTAAAATTGAACTAGAGCAGTTACTTGTATCTCACTTGCAAATAAATTGCGTAGTTGACTCGATGCCCAAAGTACTTTTGTTGGTTGGCGTCAATGGCAGCGGTAAAACAACCTTTGCTGCAAAATTTGCTAACAAATTAAAGCAAAACAACAAAAAAGTTGTCTTGGTTGCAGGCGACACTTTTAGAGCTGCGGCAACAAACCAATTATGTGAATGGGCTACAAAAGTAGGCGTACCTGTATTTGTGGGAAAAGACAATCAGGACCCAGCATCAGTCATATTTGATGCTTGTAAAAAATTTAAAGATGAAGAATTTGACCACATCATCATAGACACAGCCGGAAGATTGCAAAACAAAGTCAACTTGATGAAAGAGCTTGAAAAAATTCGTAAAATTATAGACCGGCAGTTACCTTCAGAAAAAGTTGCCACGTGGCTTGCAATCGACTCAATGATTGGACAAAATTCATTTACACAGGCTCAAATTTTTAACGAAGTTACAAATCTTGACGGTCTAATTTTAACAAAGCTTGATGGAACCGGAAAAGGCGGAATAGTCTTTTCAATAATCGAACAACTCAAGCTTCCAATTGTTTACATAACTTTTGGAGAACAACCTGAAGACATTAAATCATTTAGTGCTAAGGAGTACGTCCAAGATCTTTTGAATGAGTAAAATTATGCATGTACCGTGTTGGGTATGTTTATTCAAATCATAAAAGGAGAAAAAATGAAAAAGATTTCTTTTGTAGTAGCAACCCTGACAATGCTGCCTGCTGGCGTGTTTGGTAAATCTGCTCTTGTGAAAATAGACCAAATCAAAAACAAAATTGAACGTGCCGTAGACAGCAATCAAACCCGCCCTTTTAAAGAACTTTTAAAAAGAGCGCAAGAAGAACAAAAAAAGGGAAATGGTGCTGAAACTATTTTAAGATCCCCTTTAATCATAGTTAACGATGCCAAAGTTACAGAGACTGAAAACACCATCAGCCAAATCGAAAACAAGGTTAATGAACTTTACTGGTGCAGAAACGCCGCTGGTCTTAAAAACCTTCAAACCGCAATCGGTGTTTCAAAAGAAGTAGCACAAATTGAACTTCATGAACAAATTGTCGAAAAATATGGAACAACCAAGTCTTCATTGCTTGTATTCGCAACAGACCTAAGTAAAGAAGAAAGTGTTTTGAAAGAAAGTACAGACTCAATTGTAAAAGCTTTATCTGACACCAAAATCAAAAACAACACAAATTTAAAAAACCAAATTCAAAAACTTTTTGACCAAATCACCGAATTTAAAAACCGTCTGAACACGTATTCAGAAACGGCCGGTAAAATTTTGACATTTTAGGTAACATGAAACAAAACATTACAGAAATAATCCACACACTCAGCAACCGCCTAAGGGCAATATGCCCAGATCCATCTACAGCAAATCAAGAAGCTTGGTGGCTGCTCGAAGGTTTATTAAAAAAAGGCAAATCTGAGTTGTTGTTGCAAAATGATATTATCATGTCAGAACAAGAGCAACAACAACTCGATAAATGGCTAAATGAGCGTATAAACCAAAAAAAACCACTACAATACATTCTGGGATCCGTACCATTTTTGGGACTTGATATAAAAATTAAGCCGCCAATTTTAATTCCAAGACCAGAAACAGAGGAGTGGGTTTCTTGGCTAATTGATAAATTAAAAGCGGTAAAAAACGAAACTCTTTCGATACTTGATTTGTGCACCGGCTCAGGTTGCATTGCGCTAGCGCTCGCAAAAGAATTTCCAGCGGCAACAGTCATTGGTTGCGACATAAACGAAAAGGCCATTGAACTCGCAAAAGAAAACCAGGTCCTAAACAAAATCAACAATGTCATTTTTTTGCAGTCTGATTTGTTTTCATCTTTGCCGCAAAACCAAAAATTTGATCTAATCGTAAGCAACCCTCCGTATGGATCGGAAAACGAATGGATAGATTTAAGTGATGAAGTCAAAAAATGGGAAGACAAAAAAGCCTTTGTTTCGGGTCAAAATGGCAACGAATTTTATGACGAAATACTTAAACAAGCATTGAAAAAGCTAAAAACCGACAGTATTTTACAAAAACACAGTTTTCCACTGGTTGTTTTTGAGCTTGGCGTAAACAACCAGGCTGTTGAAGCCATTTTTGAAAAATACGGCTACAAACAAATAGCTATCCATAAGGACTTACAGGGTATTAATCGATGGATTGAGGGCCGATTTTAAGCAGCTTAAATTGCCCCATAAACCACAGCGAAGCCCGATGATTTGACATTTTCACGCATTTACGATATCGTTAGACCATCTTTAATTGTTATAGAGGAAATCAACTTAAATTCAATTTGTCATTAAATACAAGAGTCTTACAAACACGAATCAGAATGAATTAAAATATTCTTAAACAGAAAAAATGGAAACAACAAGTATGCTTCTAGTTTTTTTGGAAAGGTAAATATGAAAATTATTCTTAAAATAGCTGTTTTGGGTTTGGCTTTAAGTGCAAACACATTGATCGGCTTAGAAGCTGGTAAAAAAACTACAACTAAAAAAGCTCTCCAGCCCGTAAAAAAATTCACAAATGATGACGAGTTTCTTAGAGATGCTGCTTCAGAAATCAACGCAATCAAATCTAAATATAGCGCTGAAGGCAAAATAGACAGAATTGAATACACGTATGAAGTTGCTGGCAAGTTTCCAATCAAAACAAAGGCAAAGGTATATTTTGCTGAATACAGGATGCAGTCTCAATGTCTTCCTGGCAAACTTGATCAATCTTTTTTAGACAAAGAAGTTGATAAGGTAATCAAAATTATTTACAAAGAACCTGACCGTGACCATCTCTCGGTTGTCGGTATT
>Ga0172371_10004484_pt1 | contig 21074 bp, 16 predicted proteins | sample Lak12m_FD_114543 | JGI IMG/M metagenome (GOLD analysis project Ga0172371, IMG submission 114543) | Freshwater microbial communities from Kabuno Bay, South-Kivu, Congo - kab_022012_12m | ecosystem: Environmental > Aquatic > Freshwater > Lake | place: Democratic Republic of the Congo: South-Kivu... | reverse complement strand
GCAAAATTCCGCTAAACACATTGACCAGCGCAAAAGAGAAGGCTTGTTCAATGGCGGAGGTGTCATTGGTGATGCGGCTCATTAAATCACCGGCTTCATGTTCGGCGTAGTAACTCAACGAAAGGCGATGTAACTGCTCAAATACTTTTACGCGCATTTCGCGCAGCACATGCTGCCCCGTCCACGCCATGACAAAAAAGGTTAGACCGTTCAACAAAGAACCCGCCACAAAGAGAGCCACCACAAAAAAAATGAGGCGCACCAAGCCGTCTATGCGTTCCGCATCGGTGGAGGCAGCCGGGTCTGTCGGAACGTATCCGCCCACGCGGTAGATGGCGCTGAGGAAGGCTTGTCTGCCGCTTAGGGTTTCTGGCGCAGCAGCCAGCCAGCACGATGATTTTGCCAGAGGCTGAGACTCCGCTTGCGGGTTGAAAGCGGCGAAGGCGCTTCCGCCATTCGGGATGAGAAAACAGTCTGTCGCTTGCCCAATGAGTTCCGGGTTGGTGACTTGCGTCCAAGTGGCAATGAAGACAAAACTGACCGCAAAGACCAGCGCCAGCCAATAGCGCCCAAAGTAAGCGCCGAGCCGCGCCAGCGTTTCGCTGACGTTTTTGGGTTTAACGGTTTCAGATTTCAAAAATTCGCCTGCGCGTCCGTGCATCATTGTTCCGCCTCCGCCTCGTGGCTCAAAATTTGCGAGTTGTAAATTTCCGCGTAGATGGGGTCGTTTTCTAACAAGTCGGCATGTTTGCCCATAGCGACTACTTTTCCTTTTTCCAGCACAATAATTTTGTCGGCGTTCATTACCGTGCTAATGCGCTGGGCAATGACAAAGGACGTGCGCCCCTTCATCAACACATCCAACGCGGATTGAATGGCGGCTTCGGTGTTCAAATCCACGCTGGACGTGGAATCATCCAAAATGAGAATGCGCGGATTGAGCAGCAAGGCGCGCGCAATTGCCACGCGCTGTTTTTGCCCGCCGGAGAGCGTTGCGCCGCGCTCCCCAACATGCGTGTTGTAACCATCGGGAAAAGAGAGGATGAAGTCATGCGCTTGCGCGGCTTTAGCGGCGGCTTCCACTTCGGCTTGAGATGCGTCCGGTTTTCCAAAGGCAATGTTGTCACGGATGCTTCCGCTAAAAAGGGTGGTCTCTTGCAGAACAATGCCAATTTGCGAGCGCAGCGATTCAAGCGTCACATCGCGCAGGTCATATCCGTCTATGGTAATTTTTCCCTCGCTGGGGTCATAGAAGCGCGGCAGCAAGTTGATGATGGTGGTCTTGCCAGAGCCGGTGGCGCCCAAGAGCGCAATGGTTTCGCCGGGCAGCGCTTCAAATGTGACGTTTGCCAGCACGGGTTCGCCGCCGCTAAAATAGCGGAAGGTGACGTCTTCAAATTTAACGCCGCCGCTCACAGCGGGGAGTTTCTTTGCGTTCGGCTTGTCCACAATATCATTCTTCGCGTCTAAAATTTCAAAGATGCGGTCCGCCGAAGCGGAGGCTTGCCCAAACTGGGTGATAATCATGCCCATCATCATAATGGGCATAAACAAATACATGAGGTACATGGAAAACTGTTGCCACTCGCCCAAACTCAACGCGCCCGCAATAATGGCTTTTCCGCCAACGTATAAAATAGCGGCTTGCCCCAGGTTGGCAATCATAAACACCAGCGGGAACATAAACGTAAACAGCCGCGAAAGTTTAATGGCTTGTTCCATGGTGTCGTCCGCGCGAGCGGCAAATTTCTCGCGTTGTTGCGCCTCGCGCGTAAAGGCTTTGATAACTTTTACGCCCGCCAGATTTTCCTGCAAGACGGTGTTCAAGGCGGACAGTTTTTGTTGAACCAGCGCAAACATCGGGCGGCTGGCAGTGGCAAAGAAGGCGAAGAGAATCAGCGCCGCCGGAAGAATCGGCATCACAGACCACGCCAGCGCGGCGTTGGTGGTGAACAAAATAATGAGCGTGCCGGTTAATAAAATAAATGCGCCTACCAATTGCAAAAGCCCCTGCCCAATGAAGAGGCGCACTTTTTCCACGTCATCGGTGGCGCGAATCATCAACTGCCCGGTTTGATTTTTATCGTGGTAGGAAAACGAAAGCGTTTGAATTTTTGCGTAGAGGTCGTTGCGTAAATCATAGGCTACGGCTTGAGAATTTTTCTCCGCCCAATAGGCTTGTAAAAAGGCAAAGACTCCGCGCAGCGCCGCAAAAACCACAATGGCGGCAATTGCCGCCAACAGCGCTTGCGGCGCGTCAGAGACATCCGCTTGTAATTTTACAAGGAGTTGTTCCGCCGTCCAGTCGGCGGAGTATTTCAGCGCTTCCAAAATTTTCGGCAAGGCGGCGCTCACAAATTGCGCGGGGATTTTATCCAACCCGGCGAGGATTTGCGCCGAAATGAACCCGCTGGTCACTGCGTCTATCACGCGGCGAATCATCGTTGGCACAGCCAGCTGCGAGAGCGTGGCAATGATTAAGAAAACATAGGGCAGCGCGGCTTGACGTTTATAGTTCGTCAAATACTTAATCGCGCGTCCCATACCGCCTTTGGATTTTTTCTTCTCGCGGCGGGCGGAAGATTGAGTCATGGTTGCTTGCATAGATTTCCTTTTCTACTCACCGAATTACCTACTCACCTAGTTACCTAATCACCTAACTACCTAATCCCCTACTTGCTTCGCCTTCTCCGTCAAAATATCTAACGCGGCGATAACCTTTTTTCTTTCTTCCGCGCTCAAAGCGGCGGCAAGTTCTTCCACCCAAAGATAACGCTCCCGAATGCCATCCAAAATAAGTTGTTCGCCGTTTTGCGTCAGGCGTAATTGTTTAGCGCGGCGGTCACGCGGGTCTTCGGCGCGGTCTAGGTAGCCGCTCTGCGCCAGTTTCTCCACCAATTGACTGGCGGCGGCGGCGGTCACGTCAAACTTTTCGCTAATTTCCGAAACGCCGCAGACTCCCTTGTGATGGAGCTGCATCAAAATGCTGAACTGCGGCATGGAAAGACCGGTGGATTTGGCAAAACGCATCCACTCGCGCATGGAGCGGCGCGTGGAAATTTCAATCCAAGCGCGCAAAGATTGAACGACAGGCGGAGATTTACTCATAATTAAGTCCTCTTTTTAGTTAAGCGCGCTAAAATATATCCGCGCGGCGGGTTTTGGTCAAGAGAAAAAAGATAAGAAAAGCGTTAGATTTTTTAGAAAGCCTGCGCGGCTAAATCTTCCACTTGCAGCCACGCCGCGCCATGCGGCAAAATCCCCGCTGAAAGTTTGCCCTGCGGCGTAAACGCCGCAAATTGATTATCCATCCAAAGAACCACGCCCAAAGGCGGGCGCGGGTTCACGGAAGTTTCCAGTACTGAAACGCCATCCACAAGAAAAGAAACGCCGCGCCGCCGCCAGTCTATTTGATAGCTGTGCCACGCAGTCACATCTACGTCCGCCGCCGCTCCGTCTTCGGCAATGACCCTGCCCAGCAGAGTCCGCGCCGCCCTGCCAGAAAAAGGCAGCGCCAGCGCCGCCGCCGCCAGCAGCGGGTGGAATTTTGGCGCGCAAAAACTTTGCGCCAAAAATCCGCGCGCGGGTTTGTCATTTTGAAACGAAAGATAATTTTCTTTGGAAGCATAAAAAAACCACGCCGCGTTGGGCAGCGCGGGTAAACGAAAAGGCTCGCCGCCGCCGCCCAAAGAAAGCCCAAAGGGGTCGTTCCATAAACCAAAGCCCCAAGTGCCGGGCAGGTCGCGCGCGCTTACGCGCGCCCGCAAACGGAAAGAAAATTCGGAATGTGGAAAACGTCTGCGCGGCAGGCGGGCGTAATCATCCAATTGCGCGTTGCAGTAGGCGGCAGAGATTCCGCCGCCTACGCTTAACTTCCAACCGGCGGATGTTGGCTCTACGGCGGCGTTGGGCGTAACGCGCGCATTAAGGTTAAGGGACATAGGTCACAATTAATTGCGGCTGATTAAATAACTCCGCGTTGCCGGAATAAATTCGCAGAGCGTTTTCGCTCTGGTCATCATTATCGTCCACGCTAAAAAACAGGCGAAATTGAGTCAGCCCGCTGGTGTGAATATAAGTCAAGTTATAGGCGCTGATGGAAAGCAGCAGCCAGCCGCCAGCCGCATTAAGGCGCTCTTGCGCCGCGCCCGCGCCCGCCGAAGCGGAGAAATCCTCGGCGACCAATTCGGCGTTGCCGCTAAAATTTCCATTTAGAATTTCCGCCAAGAGCGCGCCATGCGTTTCAAGGGGATTTTTGCCCGCCGCGTCCTTGATTTTGAGATTCATCTGCGCGGCGGAAATGGTTGCCCCCTCTGGCAGCGAGCTGGTATCAAAAGAGAGAATGCCAACGTACTGCCTATCTTTTGAGTCATCGCCCACATAGATGAGAGGCGAGATTCTATCCAGCGTTCCGCCTTTGGCGCTGAACTCGCCCGATTCTAAAACCCAGCCGTCTTGCGTTCCAATAGATTGGAAGACGGCGCTGGCAGTTTGCTGCGAGGGCGCATCGGTTGCGGGGGGCAAAGCGCTCGGCGCGGGCGTAGAGGTTGCGGGTAGGGAGGTTGGCGGCGCCGCCGAAGGCGTGAATCCAAGAACAGGCGTGGAGGTTGGAGGCGTAAATCCAACGGCGGGCGTGGAAGTCGCGGCGGCGCTGAATCCATATTCCAGCGCGCCAATATCTGGCGCTTTTCCCGCGTACTGGTCGTTAATGCCGGGCAGCGGCGCAGCGCGGTCTATATTTGGGCTGGAAGAGCGCAGCGCAAAATTTCCATTGGCGGGGTCGCTTAAACCAGAGGCGGCTTCTATGCCACTGCAAGCCAATTTTGTTTTGGCGCACAGCCGCGCCAGCGTGTTGTAGGGAACATTTTCCCAGCGGAAGCGCGGGCTGTAATCAACGCTCCAATTGTTGTCGTTCCAATTATTGTTGGCGGAGCCGGTGGTAATTTCCCGCGCGGCGTAACCTTTGGTTTCAAAGATGTTATTTCGCAGCGTGGTGTTGCGAATAGGGTCTATTACGTCTATGGCGTTGGCGAAAGCTTGCGCGCTCCAACTGCTGTTGTGATAGAAGAAAACATAGCCGTCTGAGTTGCGGTCAAATTTAACGGCGCGTCCGCTGTAATTAGAAATGGTATTGCGGAGAACCCAAGTTGGTCCAATGGAAATGGGCGCGAGCGAAACGCCCACCAACACCGAGCTGATGGCGTTGCGGCGGAAGCGATGGTTAACGCACGCGCCTTCGGGTTCGAGCGCGTCATCGCTCAGATGATGGAGGCGGTTGTCGTAAATGTCCGCGTCAAAGGCAAAGGCGGAGTTGTTCATGGCGGCGGAAGAGCCGCTGTAAATTCCATTAAAAAAATGATGAATGTGATTTCCGCGCACAATGCCGCCGATATGCCCGCGCAGCAAAATGGCTGTGCCTTCCATGGTTGTGCCTTTGGCTGCCTGCCACGGAAAACTTTCCACGGGCGGGTCGTACATTTCGTTAAACTCAATGCGCGTGTCGTCTCCGCGCCCTTCGCCGCCCGTCCAATCTATAAAGATTCCTTTTTGAACATGATGCACGCGATTGTTGCGAATGACCACATGCGAGGAATTAACAAAACAGATTCCGCAACTGTCATACGCGCCGTAGTAACGAACTTCAAAGCCTTCAATCCAAATCCAATCTTTTGCGTTGGCGCTGAAAGCCGCGTTCAAAAATGGAACCTGCCAAACATGCTCCGCCGGGTCGCTTTGACTGCGAAGATAAAGCGTCAGCGTGCTTGCGTCTAAATACCAGCCCTCGCTCATGGGAACTTGGTTGTGACCGCTGGCGTTCATCAACCCGTTGAGCGAATCGTACAAATAAAATCTTTGTCCATCGCGCGCTAAATAACGGATGGGCGTATTAAGATGCGCGGACCAAAGATTGCCGCCCAACGCCTTCCAGACTGCGCCGCGCAATTCATTTGAGCCGTCCAAAATTGCGCCGCCGGCGGCAGCTTTCACTTGAATCCATTTTTGCGCGCCGCCGGAATTTGGAAAGATGACCGCCTCATGGTACACGCCATCCGCTACCAATATTTGCGCGCCGGGCGCAGCGCGTTCCACCGCCGCTTGAATGGTTTGAAAAGGAGCCGCCGCCGAACCATCCCCGTTGGGCGCGGCGCTATCGTCCACATATAAAATTTGCGTTGGCGTAAAGGGCGGCGTTTCGGCTTGAGTGGTAAACGCTCCGCTTAATTCCCGCCCGCCGCCGCGCACAATCACCTCGTAGGTTGTAGAGGGCGCAAGGTTAAACAAACTGCCGATTAATCTACCGTCTTTAATTTTGACCATGCGCTGCCCCGTCCGCCATAACGCCTCTCCATTTAGACGGTAAAGCAATTCGGCGCTGCTCGGCAGATTCTCGCCGCGCAACGCCACGCCCGCCGTTTCAATATTTGCCACAAAACTCAACGCGGAACTGGTCTGCGCGGCGGCGGGCTGCGCGGTCAGCGCCGCCAACAGGGCAAACATCCACAAAACGCGCAATAAAAAATAAGACGTTTTCATTATGTTTTTTTCCTCATTTCTATTGTACGCTGTCTTGGTAAAACAAAAATTAAGCCTGCCCTGTAATTTGGACAGCATTCGTGTAAAATGGAAAAATATTGTTATGAAAGGCTTCTTATGCGTATCGCTTTCTTGTCCGACATTCACGGAAATTACACCGCGTTGCAAGCCGTGTTGCAAGACCTTGCCGCGCAGCAAATAGACTTGTTTGTCAGTCTGGGCGATACGGTCAGTTTAGGACCGCAGCCGCTGGAAGTTCTTCACACGCTGCAAGACCTAAAAGGGCGCTACATTACGGGGAATCACGACGCCGCCACGCTGAACCCCAACACCGCCGCTCAAAATGAAATTACCGAATACCTCATTCCAGATTTGCATTGGACGCTGAACAAACTCAGCGCCCAAGACCGCGCCTTTCTGACGGGCTTTGAATCCAACGTCCCGTTAACTTTACCCAACGGGGTGAAAATTCTCGCCTTTCACGGCTCGCCGCTGGCGACCACGCACATCATCCACGCCGCCACCCCGCCCGCAGAACTGGATGTTTACTTTGGCGGGCAGGACGCGGATATTTTCATCGGCGGACATTCGCACGTTCAAATGATTCGGCGTTACGGAAAAAAACTCATCCTCAACGCGGGCAGCATCGGCAGCGCCTTTCAATTTACTTATACGCCGGGGACCTCGCCCGTTTTGTTGCCCTGGGCGGAATATATGCTCATCGAACAGCGCGGCGCAACCGTCAGCGTGGACGCGCGCCGCGTCTATTTTGACACCGCCGAACTTCATCGTCTTGTGCGCCAAAGCGGCTTGCCCGGCTCGGCTTGGTGGCTGCGGCAATATCAAGATTAAATATTTGTTTATGCCCTAAGTTTTTATTTGGCGTATAATGCGCCCCATGCAACCTGCAAACAGGCTGCAAAATCACACCATCACATAAGGAGAGAGAGATGAACAGAAGAGACTTTTTGAAAGTTGCTGGTCTTGGCGCGGCGGCTTCGGCTTTGGCTGCCTGTGGAGCAAACGCCGCACCCGCGGCGGACTCTGGCGCGGCGGCTGCCGCCGCGAGCGACCTGCCGGAACTTGACTGGCAAATGGCAACCAGCTGGTCTGCCGGCTTGGGCGTTTTGTTCGGCGGCGCGCAGCGCTTTGCAGACCGCGTGGCTTCGCTCACGGGCGGTAAATTCAAAATCACTCCTCGCGCTGGCGGCGAGCTTGCCAAAGCAACCGAAGTGTTGGATGTGGTCTCCACCAACGCCGTGCCGATTGGTCACACCGCTTCTTACTACTACATTGGAAAGAGCTGGGTGATGGGCTTCGGCTCCAGCCTGCCGTTTGGTCTAACCGCTTCGCAGCAAAACTCATGGTTATATCAAGGCGGCGGCATTACGGCGCTGCAAGAATTTTATGCTTCCAAATTTAACGCCATCTTCTTCCCGGCTGGCAACACCGGCGCGCAGATGGGCGGCTGGTTCCGCAAGGAGATTAAGACCCTCGCCGACCTGCAAGGGCTGAAGATGCGTATCCCCGGCTTGGGCGGTCAGGTGATGTCTGCTTTGGGCGTGCAAGTTCAAAGCCTGCCCGGCGGAGAAATCTTCCAAGCGCTAGAAACCGGCGCCATTGACGCGGCGGAATGGGTTGGACCCTATGATGACGAAAAACTCGGCTTAAACAAAGCCGCCAAGTATTACGGAATGCCGGGCTGGTGGGAACCGGGCACCACGCTGGAAGTGCAGGTAAACTTGGACGAGTGGAAGAAACTCCCCGAACTGTACCAGAACGCCATTCAAGTAGCGGCGGCGGAAAGCAACTTGCTGATGCTCTCCGAGTACGAAGCCGTCAATGGCGAAGCCCTTCAACGCCTGCTGGATAGCGGCACGGTTTTGATGCCGTACAGCGAAGAGATTATGATGGAAGCGAAGAAGAAAGCCTTTGAACTGTACGAAGCCAAAGCCGCCGAAGACCCGGAGTTCAAAGTCATTTACGAGCCTTGGCTGGCGTTCCGCAACAAGGTGCAAAGCTGGAACTTCTCCAATGAATACAACATGCTCGACATTTTGAAGAAGACTCAAGGTTAATCATTTGCGGCGAAAAAAACAGGCGGAGTTTCCTCCGCCTGTTTTTTTATTCCAGTGACAGCGGCTCACTTTGCCACTGTGGAAGATAAATTCACCAGCCAAGTGACCGTCTCTGGCACAAATAACACAATCAGCAGGGCTATCAACTGCAAAACGATGAACGGCAGCGCGCCCTTGTGAATATCCCAAGTAGAGACTTCTTTGGGCGCGGCGCTTTGCAAATAGAAGAGAGAAAAACCAACGGGCGGGGAAATAAACGCGGTTTGTAAGTTGATGGCAAAGACGACAGCCAGCCAAACCATATCTATGCCCAGCGCGTGCGCGGCAGGGACAAATAACGGCATGGCGATGAAGCTAATCTCAATAAATTCCAGCGGAATCCCCAGCAAGAAAATGGCGATGTTGGCTACGATGATGAAGCCCCATTTGCCGCCGGGAATGTTGCTAAGGAATTGGGTGATGATGTGCTGCCCGCCCAGCCCGTCGAAGACCAAGCTAAACAGCGAGGAACTAAATAAAATGGTCATCACCAGCGCGGTGATGCGCGCTGTCGCCAACGCGGAGTCGTAAATCAACTTTTTGCTAAGGCGTTTGTTGCGATACGCCAGCCAAATTGCGCCAACTGCGCCAATGCTGCCCGCTTCGGTGGGAGAGGCAACGCCCAAGAAAATGCTCCCCAGCACAAAGAGAATGAGCAAACCGGGCGGAAGGACCACCCGTAGCGCCTCGCGGAATAACTCGGCGCGGGTAAAATTTAATTCCTCTGCGGGCATACTGGGGGCAAGCTCTGGCTTGATGGTGGAAATTATTACAACATAACCAGCATAGAGAGCCGCCAACAGCAAACCGGGAATGACCGAGCCGAGAAATAAATCGCCGACTGAAACGCCAATTTGGTCGCTGAGGACGACCAGCACCAAACTGGGAGGAATCATCTGCGCCAACGTGCCAGAGGAAACAATTGCGCCGGCAGCGAGCTGCTTATCGTAGCCATACTTCAACATGGTTGGCAGCGCCAACATGCCCATCATAATGATGGTGGCGGCAACTACGCCGGTAGTAGCCGCCAGCAACGTGCCAACAAACACCACCGCCAGCGCCAACCCGCCGCGAATCCCGCTCATCATTTTGCCGATGGTTTCTAGCAGTTGCTCCGCCAGACCAGAGCGTTCAAAAACCGCGCCCATGAAGATGAAGAAGGGAATCGCCAGCAGCGTGAAGTCGGACATGGAACCGAACCAGCGGCTAGGCATTAATTTGAGTAGATTCAAATTAAAAGCGCCCATAAAGTAGCCAATTGCTCCAAAGAAGATGGCGTTGGCGGCAAAAGAATACCCCACCGGGTAACCGCTCATAATGAAGAAGAAAAAGCCCGCAAACATCACCAGCGAAAGCCAATCATAGTTTCCCATTTTAGTTTGCTCCTTCCGCTTTTTCTTCCGCGTCTAGGTCGCGGATGACGGCAATTTTTTTGATGATTTCCGAAATGGTCTGCAAGAAGAGCATGGCAAAGCCAAATAACATCATGGTTTTAATGGGCGCGCGCGGCAACCCATCTGGGTCGGGGGACATCTCCCAAGTTCCAAATGTGCCGTCTGGCAGCAAGCCCCAAGATTGCAAAATGGGATAGTAGGTGACGTACCAGCCAATGACGCAGAAGGTCGTCAAAAACAGGGCGTGACCGAGCATATCCACCCAGGCTTTGGTTTTTTGAGACCAATCGCCATAGAGAAAATCTACGCGGACGTTATCGCCATGTTTGAGGATGAAGGCAAACCCAAGCAAAAAGGTCAGCGAAAAAAGATACCATTGAAGTTCTATTAACATGTTGCTGGTTAATTTAATCCCCGCGAACCTGCCCAAATAGCGCGCCACGACATTATAAAAACCAATCGCCACCGTTAAGATGACCGAAACCGCCGAGGCTTTCCCCAAATATTCCGTGAAGTTGTCCATCGCTTTCGAGAACTTAATCAACGCGCGCATACGACCTCCTCCGAATCAAAGATGCTGAATCATAGCACAAAACGCGGGATGGGGCAAAATTTTGCGATGAAAGGGAGCGTCTAAAAGGGTAGGCTAGGAAGACCTTTTTTACCACAGAGCGCACAGAGATTTTTTAGTTTTTTTCTCCATGTTCCATGTGGTCTCTGTGGTGAAGTCTTTTGAAAAGCCCACACAATTAGCCGCTCCCCGGTTGGGAACAAAATTTTCTTGTAAAGCGGGCTTAAGCCTGCCCTATAATGCGCGACTTAAAATTTCGCACATTTCGCGCGCGGCATTTCCATCCCCGTACAGTTGCGGGCGCGCGCCCGCCGGACGCCAGTCTGCAAAGGCGGCGACAATTTTTTCCTCATCCGCGCCGGTCAGCAAATTCCAACCCGCCGTCACCGTCTCCACCCATTCAGTTTCTTCGCGCAGAGTGATGCAGCGCGCGCCCACCAAATAAGCATCCTTTTGCACGCCGCCGCGACAGAGATATAAAGGGACTCTGTGGTGAAATTTTTTAACATGCCCAGAACATTAGACACTCCCTCTTAAGCGCGAATACGGCTAAAAGGACAACCTCTCCCCGGTTAGAAAGGCGCGGCGGCAAGTCTGTTCTACTACCACGCGCGGCTTAAAATAATTTTTTTACGGCTCATGGATGACGCTCCTAAAAATAGATTGATACGCCGCGACAATTTTTTCCACGTTGAAAGATTCCGCTTTTTTCCAACTTGCGGCGCGGAATTTTTGCAACAGGTCAGGCGAAGTTAAGAGGCGGCGCAGCGCATCCGCAAAGGCGGCGGAATCTTGCGCGTCTAGCATGTAGCCGTTTTGATTTTCATCCACCAAATCCAAAAATCCGCCAATGTGACTGACGACCAAAGCCAGCCCGTTTGCCAAAGCCTGCACGCCCACCACTGGCAGCCCTTCCGAAAGCGAAGGCATGAATAAAATATCGCTGCGAGAGAACTCCGCCAAAACCTGCTGCGGCGTAACCCAGCCCGGCAAGGAGAAGCGTTCCGCCATGCCGCGCGCGGCAATTTCATTCTTCACCTGCTCGTAAAAGACTCCATCGCCCAGCATGGCGCAAGTCCAATTCAAATCTTGCAATTTAGCGAGGACGTCCACAATCATCAACGGATTTTTTTGCGGGGCAAAACGCCCCGCAAAAACAAGGCGCGGCGGCGCGTGCGGGGAAAGATGACGTTCAGAAAGCGCTTTCATCTCCGCGCCATTGTGGATGACTTCAATCGGCACGGCGTAATGTCGCAACGCCAGCGCGCGCGTATGCTCGCTGACGGCAATCACTTTGCGGGCGCGTTTCCAGATTGGGTGAGTAAAAGGCAAAAGCCAGCGAAACCATTTGCCGGTTTTTTCCGGCACGCCGCCGGGCACGTCGCCCAGATGCGCGGTGAGGATGTACGGGACGCCACTACACGCCGAAAGCAGCCAAGCCAGCGCGCCCGAAGGCACGGCAAAATGCGCGTGCATCAGGTCGGGACGCGCGCGCCATATCAACGGCAGCCCGCGCAGGAATCCAAAAATCACATACGCCAGCATGACATGAAAAGGCGCGGCAAAAGCATCCTTGCGAAAGGAAGGCACACGGATGACGTTCACGTCGTCCAACATTTCGGCGCGCGGCAAATTGCCCCAATGCGCGGTCAGCACGGTAACGTCATGCCCGCGCGCGGCAAGCCCTTTGCAAATATCATAAGCAGCCCTGCCGCCGCCGCCGCCCACCGGCGGGAACTCATAAATGATGGTTAAGATTTTCATGTTGTTTTCTATCAAGTTAAATTGCGATTTTGCAAGTCAAAAATCTCGGACTCCAACATCTCCCGATTTTGGAAAAAGCAAAAGTCAGGAGACTATTGACTCCGTTTATTCCTCAAACGGATTTTTGCATTTCGGGTTCGGGCGCGGGATAAAGATTTGCGCGTTGGCAGTCTTAAGCGTTTCCATTGGCTTATAAGCGCAAAGCAGCGGCGCGCCGACATAACGCACCCAGACGTTATTTTCCTCTTTGAACGCGCCTTCTTTTCTCATCACAAATTTCTGCTCTTCGGCAAAAATCACCGCAAAGCGTTTAGCGTTTAGGTCAGCATAAAATTTTTGCAGCGCGGCGCGGTTGCCAGACATAGCAAACTCCATCAATTCAATTTGCTCATATTCGGGAATCATGCGCGCGGCGGGCAGGTCGCCAAAAGCGAAGAGTTGTCTCTCGGTCAAAAACAAAACTTCGCCCGAAGTTTGTTTTACATAATTTTGCAAAGTTTTCACGTCGGCAGCGGAGGCGGCGGAATTGTGTGCGTAGAAAGTTCCCACACGCGGAATAACATAACTGATGGGAATCAGCAGCGCGGCAAAAACCAAACCCGCCGGCAGAATCCCCGCCGCCCAATTTTGCCCCGCCTCAGTTTTGAGTTGCCCGCCAAAGACCAGCGCGGCAATCAGCGCCAGCAAGACCATGAAGGCGTCCATGTTGTGCAAATCGGCGCCGCCGCCAATTTTAACGCTGACCACCAAGCCGCCTGCGAAGAGCAAATCCAGCATGGCGGTCAATGCCAGCCAACGCAGAAAATGGATGCGGCGAGTCGCGCCGCGCAACATCCACGCCAGCGCAAGCAAAATTGGCAGCGAGACGAGGGTAATGCCCGGCAGCACGCCGGAGAAAATCTCATTGGGGAAAAGCCGCGCCCAAATTAAATCGGATGTAAAACTGGAAGCAAAGTTAGCGGCGGCGGCATTGCCGGAAATTTGAATGTAGGCGAATTGCGCCAACAACGCGGAAGCCAGACCGATAAATCCCCACGCAGCAGGCGGCAGCCAGTAACGCCAACCTTTTTCTTTCAGCGGCGTTTCTAAAAGATAGAGGGCAATGGCAAGCATGGCGGGGACGGGAAACCAATTGACGCGGCTCACGCCCGCCCAAAGCGAAGCGAGGGTTACAAAGAACAGCGTCCGCCAAAATTTAGCGCTTTGCGCGCCGATGAGAATCAAAATGACCATGACTTGCAAATGATAGTAAACCGCGCCCTGTAAAAAGTAGAGGTACGCCCAAGCGGCGGCGAGGAGGAATGCCCAGCCTTTAAGACGGGCGCGCCGCGCCAGCAGCGCGGCGGAAATGCCCGTGAGAAAAATCCATAAGAGCGCCTGCCAAAGGCGATGCGCCCAAAGCGGCAGGCTGGAAATCCAAAATGGGAGGGAGAGCAGCATGTAGCGCGAGGGATGCAAAAAGGGCAGCGGCAAATTTGCGCCGTAGAGGCGCTCCGCGTGAAACATGGAGGCGTAATAGTGGCGGCTGGCTTCGGAATAGCCAATGGAAAACGGATAGGCGGAAACCACCGCGAGGCTGGCGTAGATTTGATAGAGAACGCCCTGCGCCGCAAGCAGAAATAAGAAGGCGGGGAAGGTCTGCGCGCCGAGCAGAGTGAACCCGATGGCGGCGAGTAAACTTCCCCATAGAAAAAGCCAGAGCGTGGGCGCGTATTGCGGGAGAATGTCGCCGAAGAGAAAAGTTCGAGCAAGCGGCGCAAGACTCAGCCCGAAGAGAATCAACGCGAAGGCGCGGATTTTGCTTGCGCGTGGAATTTGAATGTCGGTCAGCGCCTTTTTCCAAAAAATTAGCCCACCCACAAGGAGGTTGAAGGCAAAGACTGCCAGCAGGAAAATCCAGCGCGAATGAAAAAGGTCAATGCCGAGTTCTTGCATCCGCTCCACCGTTTGCTGAAAGGCAAGCGCCGCCAGCAACATGGAGGCAAGAAGGAAAATTTGCGCGAAGGTTTTAAGGGAGGGAATCTTCATGCGGGCGGTTGCGGGTTTGGTTCATCGCCGCGAGGATGGCAGGCAAAAAGAAGGCGCCCGGCAAACTGGTGATGATAAAGAGCAGGCGAATGAGAACGGCAATGGCGAGGCTTTCCGCATGGCTTAACCCACCCAACGCAGAAAGTAAAAAGGTCAGCGAAAGTTCCTGCACGCCAAAGCCATTGATGGAAACGGGAACCAGCGTGACGAAGTAGGTGAGACTCCACAGACCGGCAATGAGCCAGTAGGGGATGTTTTTTTCCATGCCGCGAATCAGCAGCCAAATGGAAAGAAAGATGAACGCCATGTTGGCAAAGGTCGCCAGCAGCGAGAGGAGCAGCGCCTGCGGGCGGCGCGCCCAAACGCCAAATGTTTCTAAGGCGCGTTGAAGAAAGTTTACGCCTTTGCGATAAAGAGACGGCAAAAAAGCGGATTGCGCGGCGGGCGCTTGCATCAAAGACCATGCGGGGACCAAACCAAAAGGCAGGGTGAAGACCATGCCCGCCATGCCGATTAATCTATCCGCGATGAGGGAGGCGAGACAGACGGCGCGGTCATAGCCGAGTTGCATCACGCCCGCCAGCCGCGCCACATCCCCGCCGATGGTAGTGGGTAAAAAATTGGAGGCGAAGAGTCCGGTGAAGGTGAGTTGCGAGACGCGCAGAAAGGAAATCTCTAACTCTGCAAAGCGCAGCAGCGTGAACCAACGCGCCGTGATGAATACGCGGGAAATTAAGAGCGCGAAAATTGCCGCGAGAAAATAGCCCCACGAGACGCGGCGCAGCGCGGAGAGAATCTCCGCGCCGCTTTCTTCTTTAATCAAAACCAGCAGGAGGATGAGCGCCAACGCGCTGCCCGCGCCGCGCAAAAGCGTTTGGCGATTGCTTTGCAGCCAATTACTTACGCGGTTCATTTTGAATATTCAGCGTGGCGCGAACGGTGTAGGTGGGTTTGCGCTGAGACTCATGATAGGTGCGAACCAAGAGCTCCGCAATTAAGCCCATCAACATGGATTGAAAACCGAGAATAAAAAACATGATGCCCGTTTGGAAGAGCGGGGAATAGGTGACGGAGACTCCCCAAAAAATACGGCGGACAAACAAATAGGCGAGAGTCGCGGCGCTGGCTAAAATCATCAACCCGCCGGCGCCGCCAAAAATATAAATGGGTTTGGAGGAGTACGACACCAAAAACTTGACCGTGAACAAATCCAGAATGACTTTGGCGGTGCGCTCCAAGCCATATTTGGTTTTGCCAAATTTTCGCGCGTGATGGCGCACGGGCAGCTCCGTAATGCGCGCGCCCACCGAGCTGGCATAAACGGGGATGAAGCGGTGCATCTCGCCATATAAACGAAAGCCTTCCAAGACCTCGCGGCGATAGGCTTTAAGCGTGCAACCGTAATCGTGCAGGTGAACGCCGGTGACGCGCGAGATGAGTCCATTGGCGAGCATGGACGGGAAGTTGCGCGTGACGGCGTTATCTTTGCGATTTTTGCGCCAACCGCTGACGAGGTCGTAGCCTTCGTCCAATTTTGCCAACAGCACGGGAATATCGGCGGGGTCGTTTTGCAAGTCGGCGTCTAACAGCACAATGATGTCGCCCCGCGAGTAATCAATACCGGCGGCAATGGCGGCGGTCTGCCCGTAGTTGCGGCGGAAAGATACCACGCGGATATGTTGCGGGTCTTTCTGCGCGTACTCGCTTAAGACGGCAAAACTTTCATCGCGGCTGCCATCGTTCACCAGCACCGCTTCCCAAGACTTGTTCAGCGTGTTCATGGTGGCGTACATCGCGTCAAATAGCAGGCGCAAGTTATCTTGTTCGTTATAGACGGGGATGATTAGAGAAAGTTCCATTTATTTCCTGCGAAAAACTCTCAAACGAGATTCCGGCGCGCAAGCGGTGGAAACGGGCGCGCGCGGCAGTTCAACAAAAGAATCGGGCGTAAAGAAGTCCACCCAACTTTTGGCATAGCGCTCATTGGAGACGAGGAAGAAATCTGCCGAGGCTTTCCACTGGTCTCGCAACGCTTCATTCCAATATCCAAAACGCTGGACTTGGGCAGTCTCGCCGGTGTGTAGAAAAGTGTAGTTGCTGTTAATCTGCGCGGGGAAGAACTGCCTACCGGGCAAGTATAACAGCGGCGCGGCGGATAATCCGCCATCCCAATAGACGGACTTGTCGGGCGGGATGACGCTGGCAAGGTACGCGCCAGTTTGCTCATGCGCGGCGATGATGTCATCGGGGCAGTCTATTAAATTTCCATGCAGCCAAGGGGAAGAAAGCATCCCCATGAGCAGAGCCGCCAACGCGGCAAAGGCGGAAAAGCGCATTGGAACACGGGCAGAGCGGATGCGCCATAGCGAGTAGCTCAGCGCGAGGAAGAGTCCCCCCGCCAGCAGCCCCGCCACCGCAGAAATGAGCTGCCGAGCGGCGCTTTTCTCCAAGTTTAAACCGCCCGTCAGCAGCGCATCCCAGTTGGTGAAGCCCGGCAAAAAGCCCGCGCGGCTGATGCGCGGCGCGGGTAAATTCAGCAGCGGGGCGCCGATGCGCTCAAAGAGCGAAAAGCCCAGCCCGGAGAAGAAAATCAGCAACAGGGCAAATATTAGCCCGGAGGAAATGCGGCTGGATTGCAAGTTCCACCAGCGGATGGAAACCGCTACCAGCAAAATTCCCGCGCTGTTAAAAAACGCGAGGTAGGGCGAAAAGCAAAAGACACAATAATTTCGAAGAACAGACGCCTGCAAGTGCAAGTACGCCAGCCCCCAAAAGAGCAGCAACAAGGCGGCAAAGACTCGCCAATCCGCTTTGGACTTCCAGCGCGAGGGTGCGGGAAAGAGCAGCAACGCCCAAGCCGAGCCAAGCAGAGCGACCCAATGCAGGCGCGCCGCTTCAAAAAGGCTAAGCCAGCGCGAGGCAGCGGGAATGGAAAACGACGTTGCATATCCGCCGCCGGCGTACCTCTGTTCGGCGGGAATCTTCACCAGCGGCAGCCAATACCACAGGCGCAAAATTTCAGGGTAGTACAAGGCGTGCATGGCGGCAAGAGCCAATGCGCCGGGCAGAAAAAACCACAGGGCTTTCTTCCATCCATTTTGCCAGAGAGCGTATAGAGTCAGCAGAGGGAAGACGGGCAGGGTGTTCTCGCGGGTAATGACCATGCAGCCGCACAAGAATCCGCCCAGCGCCAGCTGCCAAGTTTTCCGCTCCGCGCCGAGCATGAGGGCGAAGACAGCGGAGAAAAAGAAGAAGATGAGCGCTTGCGAAGAAGCGCCGCCGCCGTAGAATTTAATCACCGCCGGGCTGAGCGCCAAGACCCAAACTGTGGCGGCAGCCAAAGCGGGCGAAGACAGGCGGCGCGCCGCCACCCAAAGCAGCAACAGACCCAATGCGGCAAAGCCAACCGCCACGCCGCGCCCGGTACGCAAGCCCGCGCCAAGCCAAACTTGAGCATAGCCGGGGATGAGAAAGGCAAGCGGCATTTTGCCGGTGAACATGCCCGGCGAAAAAGGCGGGTATGCCCCGCTTGCCATTAAGTAGCCGCGCACCAGATAAGAGCCTTCGTCTAAATTCGAGAGGGTGTGGCGGGCAAAACGCAGCAGTTGAATCAAAAAGACCGCCCCTCCCAGCGCAGCGAGCGCATCCGCCGTCCAAAGGGGCGGACGAATTTTTTTGAATGAAAGCAAGTCGGTCATAACAGGAAAAATTTACTTTTTCAGCCGCGCCAAATCTGCGTCCACCATCATGGTCACAAGTTCCTTAAAGGAGACTTGGCGTTCCCATTTGAGAAGCGCGTGCGCTTTGGACGGGTCAGAGATGAGCAAGTCCACTTCGGCGGGGCGGTAGAAGCGGTCATCTTGCACGACGTAGTCTTTGTAATCCAGCCCCAAATGCCCAAAGGCAATTTCGCAAAACTCGCGCACGGGGTGAGTCTCGCCTGTGCCGATGACGAAGTTATCGGGCTGGTCTTGTTGCAACATCAGCCACATGGCTTCTACATAATCGCCCGCGAATCCCCAGTCGCGGCGGGCGTCTAAGTTGCCCAGCCGCAGTTCATTTGTTAAGCCGAGTTTAATCCGCGCCGCCGCATCGCTAATTTTGCGGGTGACGAATTCCATGCCGCGGCGCGGACTCTCATGGTTAAAGAGGATGCCGGAAGTCGCAAATAAATTGAAGGACTCGCGGTAATTGACGGTAATCCAATGCCCGTACACTTTCGCCACGCCATAAGGGCTGCGCGGGTAGAAGGGCGTAGTCTCTTTTTGCGGAACTTCCAACACTTTGCCGAACATTTCACTGGATGAAGCTTGATAGAAGCGTATCTTCGGGTTCACGAAACGAATCGCCTCCAACATGCGCGTCACGCCCATAGCGGTGATGTCGCCCGTCAGCGCGGGTTGATTCCACGAAGTGGGGACAAAGGATTGCGCCGCAAGGTTATACACCTCGCTGGGCTTGTATTCTTCCAGCAAATTCAACAGCGAGCCTTGGTCGTGCAAATCGCCTTGCACAACGGTGATGTCATCCAGCAGATGTTGAATGCGCTCATACGTCATGGTGCTGGAACGGCGCGCAACGCCGATGACTTTATAGCCTTTTTTGAGCAACAACTCGGCAAGGTATGAGCCGTCTTGTCCGGTAATTCCGGTAATTAATGCAGTGGGCATAATTGACTCCTCGTTCAAAATTCAGAAATTGAATTATACCTGACGTTTATCGCGCCAAAGCCCCCAGCCCGCCACGCCGCCCCACAGCGCAAAGATGAGCGCAACCATGCCCGCAAAGGGAAGTTGCCCGCCCCAGTGAAAGTAGCGGCTGGCGTACCATTGCCCAAAAATGAGCAGGAAAATAATTTCCATCGCTACAATTCGCAGCGCCCACGCGCTGCGGCGAAACGCGCCCCAAGCGTAAGCGGCAACCAGCGCTTGCCATAAAAAGAGAATAGCGCGGTAACGCGGGTTATCCCATTGGTCGCCGCCGCCGCGCAGCGCCGCAAAGAAAATCCACGCCCAAACGAAGACGCTCAACCACAGCCAAAGCGAATTTTCTTTTTTATCTTTCCACGCTTGCAGCGGCGCGAAAATCAAAAACGGGAGCAGGGCGTACCAGCCAAAAGCGCGCAACAGCGCAATCGTCTTCCATGTTGCAGTGGTCGGCTCCACAAGGGCGGCGGGCAGCACGGGCTGAAAGACTCCGTACACAATGACAAAGGGCAGGCGCAAAAAGGACGGCATCTCATCAAATAATTTTTGCACCCAGCCAGAGCCGCGTTCCAGTTGATAAACATCCCATTGCACGGCAAACTTGAACCAGCCCGCCAGCGCTTGCAGGGGTGAAGCCGAATCAAACCCGCCCGAACGATTCAATGCGGAGGAGAGAAAAAGCAGCCCGAAGAAAAAGAGCGCGAGCGCCGCCGCGATTCCTCCGACGGGCAGGGCTTTTCCTGCGCGGGCAAAGAGAATCCACCCGCCGAGCAAAATCAGCGTAGCCAACGCCACCGCCGGAGAGACGAGCAACATCCCCGCCAAGCCTGCCGCCAGCCAAAGACGGCTTGCTTTGGAGGGCGAGACAAAGCCCCACAACGCAAAGGCGCTGAACGCCATGAGGTAAGGTTCGCGCATGGCTGCCCCGCCCAGCAAAACGCTTTCGGGATAGAGCGCGTAGAGCCAGCCCGCTGCCAGCGCAATTTTTTCTCCCCATTGAAGCGCTGCGGCTTTCCATAAAAAGGAAATCCCTAGCGCGGCAAAAAAAGCGGAGAGTAAAGCCAACATCAGCGGGCGATGTAAATCGGGGGAAAGGAAGCGATAGACCAGCGCGGAGAAAGTGAGCAAGCCACCGTATTGGTCATAGGCGTACTTCTCGCTGAACCCGCTGAGCAGGCTGCGGTCTGATTCTGCCAGTTGCCACGCCTGTTCATCGCGGCGATGCGCGTCCGTGAAGATGAATCCAGCGCGGTCATCTTCATCGCTAAATCCATCTATGGGAAGCAGCAAGTAGGGCGCAACGCCCGCCAGCAAACGCAAGCCAAAAGCCAGCGCAACCATCCACGCCAGCGGTTTTGCTGCGCCCGCCCAGCGGATGGAGAAAGTCAGCAAGAGGAAAGCAAGCAGGAAGAGGAAAGAGAACGCCAGCCAGCCGCCCTGTTGAATGAAGGAAAATCCCGCGCCTAACATCAGCGCCAGCGGGACGCTCCAAGTGAGGTCTTTAATGTTTAGCATGGCTAGGTTTTACCATAAAAAGTAGAACAGGCTTAAGCCTGTTCTACGCTTACCCCACCAGCTTTTGCGCCGCTTCTAACGGAGAGAGTTTGCGCGCGGCAATTTGAGCAAAAGTATCTTCATACACTTTGGGCGTTACGCGCTCGCGGAATTTTGCCACCAGTCTCTCGCGGATGAGCGCGTCCAGTTCCGCTTCCAGCCGCGCGCGCTCGCGGGTGTGCCAGTCGCCGCCTTCTTTCAGATGATTCACATGGCGGGCAATTGCTCCCGCCAATTCTGCAACGCCTTTTCCTTCGGTGGAGATGGTTTTTTGAATGGGAGGAATCCACAGCGGCGAGTCGCTTTGCGTTTGCGGCAGCGCCGCGCTCATATATGTGCCATGATGTTGAAAGACGCGCTGAGTCGGATGCGCCAATTCCAACATGGATTTAAGCGCCTTCTCGGT
>Ga0172371_10004483_pt1 | contig 21082 bp, 17 predicted proteins | sample Lak12m_FD_114543 | JGI IMG/M metagenome (GOLD analysis project Ga0172371, IMG submission 114543) | Freshwater microbial communities from Kabuno Bay, South-Kivu, Congo - kab_022012_12m | ecosystem: Environmental > Aquatic > Freshwater > Lake | place: Democratic Republic of the Congo: South-Kivu... | reverse complement strand
GGTGGGCGCCTCGCGCCGCTTCAGCGGCGCGAGGCGCCCGGCTATAGCATTAAGGCCGTCGGCGTCGAGCACGCAGGGCGTGCTCGACGCCGACAGAAACTTCATCACCAGGGCCGCGCTCTCATGGTCGCGGCCCAGTCCCGGGCCCAGGGCCACGCAGTCTGCTTTCGCAGCCGCTGCCAGCAGTCGCTCGAGTGCCTTCTCAGACAGGTGACCGGAGCCGGTGTCAGCCAGGGGAAGTGTCATTACTTCCAGCAGCTTTTGCTCGAAAACGGGGTTGAGGCTGGCGGGCACCGCGGCGGTGACCACGCCGGCGCCGGCGCGAAGCGCCGCCTCGGCGGCCATGCAGGCGGCGCCGGTAAGGCCGGTGGAGCCGCCGGCTACCAGCACGCGTCCGGTGCTGAACTTGTTGTCGTAATCCATCTTGGGCGGGATCAGCAAAGCCGCCTCGTCCCGGTCGGCCAGGAAGTGGTCCGCGTCGGCGGAGAGTTCCTGGGGGATGCCGATGTCGGCCAGGATGAGATCGCCGGAAAAATAGCTGCCCGGCGCTACGAAATGGCCCAGCTTGGGCGCGTGGAAAGTCACGGTGGCGTCGGCGGGAAGGCTGGTGGCTGCTGCCTCGCCGCTGGAGGCGTCGACTCCCGAGGCGATGTCCACGGCGATGACCGGGACCCCGCCCCTGGCGGTAGCCCGCAGCGCCACCTTGATGAACTCGGCGGCCTTCCCCCGCGGCTCGCCGGAGAAGCCGGTGCCGAAGACGGCGTCGACGATGATGCAGTCTCCAGCCAGGGCCCGGTTGAGCACGGCCCTGGAGGGCGCATGGCTCACCTCGATGCCCAATTTGCCCAGGATCTTCAGATTGATGAGCGCGTCGCCGCGGTATTCGCGCGCGGCGCTCACGGCCATGACGATGACATCGGCGCCGGATTCCCACAGGTGCCGGGCTGTGACAAACCCGTCGCCACCGTTGTTGCCCTTGCCGGCAAGCACCACAAAACAGTGGTGTTCGCAATAATGTTCCAGCAGGTGTTCGGCGACGGCCATGCCCGCCCGCTCCATGAGGACGACACCGGGGATGCCGGCGCCTCTGATGGCCGCGGCATCGGTGCGCCGCATCTGGGCAGCGGTATATACAGGAAGCCCGAAGATGGTTCCGGAATCGTGATGGGTGGAATCTCTGTGCTCGGCCATGCGCTTCCCCCGTTCATAGGTTGACCCGTCAGCCGCCAAATATTGAACGCCAGCCGCCGGACGTTCCCGGCGGGCTGGCTTAATCCTCCGGGTTAATCCTGTTTCTGCCGGGTAGCCGCCGCCACCGCCACCGAAACCGGACCGCAGTGGCTGAGCGATACTGTCAGCTCGCCGGCTCCCAGACGCGCAGCCGCCTGTTCCGTAGCGCCTGTGACCTTCACTTCGGGCTTTCCTCCGGAGCTGATCTCGATCTCACGCCAGCAGCTCACGCCGGTCCCCAGCGCTTTGCCCACGGCCTCCTTGGCGGCGAAGCGGACGGCGAAATGCTGCGCCGGGTCAGGCCTGGAGCGGCAGTACTCCCGCTCGGCGGCGGTGAAGACCCTGTCGGCCAGCCGCGGCCGGCGCTCGAGCGCCCGGGCGAATCTTTCGTTCTCGATGATGTCTATCCCGATCAGCAAAAATTTATTCCACGGTAACTGTGATTCCAGGAGGGCAGGTCGGTCCCGTCACCATTATTCAACGGTGACGGTCTTGGCCAGGTTGCGCGGCTGGTCCACGTTACAGCCCTTGAGCTGGGCGATATAGTAGGCCAGCAGCTGCAGCGGGACGACCGCCAGAAGCGGCGAGAGCATCTCGGATGTCCGGGGGATAAACATGATGTCATCGCTCAGAGTATTGATGCTTTCGTTGCCCTCGGTGGCAACGGCGATGACCGAGGCGTCGCGCGCCCGCACCTCTTCGATGTTGGAGACCACCTTTTCGTAGACGTGGCCGTCGTTGGCCACCACGACGACGGGCGAGCCCTTGTCCAGCAGGGCGATTGGACCGTGTTTCATCTCGCCGGCTGCGTAGGCTTCGGTGGGGATGTAGGAGATCTCCTTGAGCTTCAGCGCTCCCTCCAGGCAGACCGGCAGGCCGACGCCGCGCCCCAGGTAGAGGAAGAACGGCTGCTGGTAGTAGCGCTTGGCGATCTCGTGGGCCGAGGATTCGTTCTTCAGATACTCGCGCATGAGGTCGGGCACGGACCGCATCTCCGCGGCGATCGCCTCGATCTCCTCTGCGCTGAGCGTCTCGTGGATCTGCGCCAGGTAGAGCGCCAGCAGCTGGATGGCGGCTATCTGGGCCACGTGTGTCTTGGTGGCGGCCACGCCGATCTCGAGGCCGGCGCGGGTGAACAGGATGCCGTCGGCGTCCCGCGTGGCCTGGCTGCCCATGATATTGGTGATGGCCAGAACCTTGGCCCCCAGGCTGCGCGCCTGGCGCATGGCGGCCAGCGTGTCAGCGGTCTCGCCCGACTGGGAGATGCCGACCACCAGCGTCGTCGGTGAGAGCACCGGGTCGCGGTAGCGGAACTCCGAGGCCACGTCGAGCTCCACGGCCACCCGCGCCCAGTTCTCCAGCACGTAGCGGCCGACCATGCCCGCGTGGTAAGAGGTGCCGCAGGCAACTATATATATCTTGTCTATCTTCGCGAGCTCCTCGGCGGGTATGGCGAGCTCCTCGAGCACCACGCCGCCGCCCTCGGGCAAACGCCCGGCCAGCGTGTCGGCCAGCGAATCGGGCTGCTCGAATATCTCCTTGCGCATGAAAGTCTCGTAGCCGCCCTTCTCGGCGGCGTCGGCGTCCCAGCTGACCCGGGTGACTTCCCGCTCCTGCGGCTGCAGGTCGAGATCCAGGATCTGTACGCCGTCCGGCGTAACCACTACCATCTCGTCGTCGCCGATGGCCATCACGTCGCGGGTCTCGGAGAGGAAGGCGGGGATGGCCGAGGCGATGAAGTTCTCGTCCTTGCCCACGCCGATGAGCAGTGGGCACTCCTTGCGGGCGCCGACGATAAGGTCGGGATGGTCGCTGTGGATGACGCAGAAGGCGTAATGGCCGCTGATCTCGCCGATGCCGGCGCGGACTGCCTTGGCCAGGTCGCCCTGGTAATGCTTCTCGACCAGGTGGGAGACGACCTCGGCGTCGGTCTCGGAGGTGAACTCGTGCCCCTCGGCGATGAGCTCCTGCCTCAATACCTGGTAATTCTCGATGATGCCGTTGAGCACGAGCGATATCTTGCCGGTGCAGTCGAGGTGCGGATGGGCATTCTCAGTCGAGGGCCGCCCGTGGGTAGCCCAGCGTGTATGTCCCAGACCCACGCTGGCGTCGCCGCAGCCGTTCCCTTCGAGTTCCTTTTGCAGGCTGTCAAGATTGCCGACCGCGCGCACGAGCTCGATGCCACCGGCGCCCAGGATCGAGAGGCCGGCGGAATCGTAACCGCGGTATTCAAGTTTTCTGAGGCCCTGGTAGAGCAGATCCTTGCACTGCCGCTGGCCCACGTAGGCGATTATCCCGCACATAAGGAAAGTTTCCGGTTTCTGGTTTCCAGTTTCAAGTAATAATAAAGGGGCGATTATTCGGCGGTGCCGAGGCTTTCTTCGACCGCGATTACGATTTTACCGCAAACCTCGTCGCAAAGCCCCACTTCCACAGCCTCCACCATGACACGCACCACCGGCTCGGTGCCCGACGGCCGCACCAGTATCCTCCCGGAATCGCCCAGGCGGGCGGTCTCGTCCTCGATGCGGATCCAGACCTCTTCGGCTCCGGCAAGGCCCTGCATGTCGGCAACGCGGACGTTCACCAGCTTCTGTGGCAGCCGGGTCATTATCCGGGCGAGTTCAGACAGCGGCGCTCCGGTGCCGGCCATGACCTTCAGCAGAAGCAGCGAGGTCCCGAGCCCATCGCCCGTGGTTCCCGTCTCCAGATTGATCAGGTGCCCCGACTGCTCGCCGCCGAAGCCATAACCGCCGGCCAGCATCTCCTCCAGCACGTAACGGTCGCCGACGTCGGTAACCTTCACATCGATGCCCAGCTCCTTCATCGCGTGGTGGAAGCCGAGGTTGGTCATCACTGTGGTGACGATGGTGTCTTTGGGAAGTTTGCCCTGCTCCTTGAGGTAATTGGCGCAGATGGCCATGATGAAATCGCCGTCGACGATCTCGCCCACGGCATCGACGGCCAGCACCCGGTCGCCGTCGCCGTCGTAAGCGAGCCCCAGGTCGAAGCCGTCGTTTCTGACCATCTCCTGCAGGCCGCCCATGTGCGTCGAGCCGCAGTCGCGATTGATGTTGAATCCGTCAGGCCGGTCGTTGATCACGGTGACTTCGGCGCCGAGCCGTTCGAAAGCCAGCGGTGAGCTCACGCAGGTGGCTCCGTTGGCGCAGTCGAGCAGGATGCGGTACCGGGAGAGGTCCAGGTCGAAGCGGCCGACCAGTTGGCCGACGTACGTCTCCACCGCGTCGTCGAGAGTTCCCACCGGGCCTGGGCCGCGAGTGGGAACCGGCACCCCGGCGCCGGTGAGGTAGCGCTCCATCTCGTGTTCCTGGTCGTCGGTCAATTTGAAACCGGACGAGCCGAAAAACTTGATGCCGTTGTCCTGATAGGGATTGTGCGAGGCTGAGATGACGGCCCCGGCGTCGGCGCCCTCCCTGACGAGCAGGCTGGCGACCGCCGGGGTCGGGATGACGCCGGCTTTGAGCGCCCGCCCGCCAGCCGAGCTTACTCCAGCCACCAGCGCCGCTTCGAGCATGGGGCCGGAGATGCGCGTATCGCGGCCGATGAGCACCAGCGGATCCTCGTGCGGAAGCACCGCGACCGCCGCCCGGCCTACGGCCAGCGCCAGCTCCGCCGTCAGGGCTTCGTTGGCGACACCGCGGATGCCGTCAGTGCCGAAATATTTTCGAGTCAAGAAGGAGCCTTTCCCTCGAATATACTAAGGAAAAGATTATAGCGGAAAATCAGGAAGACGCCGCGTCCGGCGCGTCCTCCGGGGTACCCTCCTCTGAGGTGCCATGTTCCTGCGTCCGGGACAGATACTGGTTGCGCACCATCTGGCGGTAGCAGTACGATTCCCGGGCGGGGCAGTGGGAGATACAGGCCGACGAGACGCGGATGACCTCCGCGCCGCAGCCGGGACAGTCCATTACCAGGTCCTGGGGAAAGAACTCGACTTCATCGCCGCACTGGGGGCAATCGATGAATTCTATGTCCCGGAAGACTCCGGGACAGCGCCATTTGCTCAACCGGGTTGCATCATCCATCTCCTTTTTGGGTGCGGAGGTCATGTAGGTATCATGCCCGTAGCAAGGGGGAGTGCGGCTGATTTGGGTCAGTCGGCGATGTGAGCCGACTCACATCGCCCGGCTGTCAGCGTTCGAGCTCAGCCAGCAGAAAATCGCGAAGCTGGTAGGTATCGGGGTCAACGGTACGCCCGGTGCGGTCCAGGTGGTCGGTGTTGATCTCGATCGCCATCAGCATCGCGCGGTCGATGTTCTCAAAGGCGAGTGCCCGCAGCTCGGGCACCCAGGGGAAAGGCGACGTCGGCTCGAGCACATCGGCCAGGTAGAAGAGCTTGTCGGAGAGGCTCATCTCCGGATGGCCGGCGGTATGCCAGCGCACGGCGCTGACCATGGCCGGATCGGTCAGGTCGAGCTCGCGCTCGGCGATCACCACCGCGATCTTTCCGTGCAGCAGCACCGGGCTGCGGCGGTCCACCTCGCGCACCGGCAGGTTCCAGCCCTCAGCAGCGGCGACCAGTTCGGCGGCCCCATATTCACGGGCGCAGTCGTGCAGCAGCGCGGCCTGCCGCAAGGGCGAGGGGTCCACTTCGTAGCGCTCGGCAAGACCCGTGACTGCCTCCATAACTTCCAGGCTATGCCGGTGGCGGGGACCCGAAACCCTGGCCTCAAGCCAGTCCATGAGTTCGGTTTCGATGTTCAGCTCAGATTCCACTTCTGTTAATTATGATGTTTCCCGCTGTGATATAGAAGCAATCCTTAAAAAAAAGTTTCTTTCGGGGGCGGCAGAACTATTCATGCCCCCAGGAATTCCTTGCGCACGAACGGCGAGGTCATCGCCGACACCAGGGCGTAGTAGGTGGGGATGAAACCGATCGTCTCGCCGACGCGAGGCGGTCGCGGGGAGGTATCGAGCGGTTGCGTGGCGCCACGCGGCGGCTCGGTCACGGGCGATTGCCAGCGCACCGCGAGATAGTCGCTGGTCATGGAGCCGCAGGTGATTCCCGGGGTGCGGGGAATCAGTCTGCCGCCCGCATCCTGTGAGCCTAAGCCGACCAGCGCCTGAACGGCGCCGTCTTTTTCGAACACCTCCAGCACGGGGCCTTCAAGGACGAAGGCGTCGCGGTGGGCGCCGTCGAGATATATATCTGCATCACTGTTGGAGCCGCGGGCCGCATCCGCGCCGAGGCCGGAAGGGATCCTGCCCAGCAGGATGGATTCGCCACAGCGCATCTCCGTCACATGATCAAAAAGCCCGGTCAGGCGGGAAGCGGCTGCCTCTTCTGCTGTATCGGTTCTGTCCACACCGGTTCCAGCCAGCAATGCCAGCAATCCGGATCCGCCGACGGACATCAACGGCGCCCGGCACGCGATCTCAGCGGTGGTTTCATGGAACGTCATGAGCACCCGGTCTGCAGGCTGGCCGGCGCGCGCGCAGGCGGAATTGGTTGCGAATCCCACCAGGCTGAGGCCTGCCAACCGGTCGATCCCTGCAGCATGCTCCGCGGCCAGCTTCGGCGGAGCCCCCTCGCGGCCGTCGCCGGTCTCGAGCAGCAGGCAGACATCCAGCTGCCGCCCTCCCGCAAGCCCGGCGAGCATCGAAGCCTGCGCCAGCGAGGACACGAAGTAGATGTCGGCGTCGAAGCCGGCGTCCGGCCCGGTCACGGGCGAGCGCATCAGGGTCATCCTGGCCTCGGGAAAATGGCGCCGCAGGTTCTGGAGGTTGGCCGCGCGCGAATCAGCCAGCGAGGCGGCGCCGCCCGCCAGCATGGCGCCAGCGACGAGCTCGTTGCCGAGGCAGCCCTTGGTAACCGCTGCGAGCTGCACCCCATAGGGGCCCAAGAGCTCGGCGATCAGGCGGGCGTTCTGTCCGACTTTGGCGAGGTCGATGGTCAGGCGCGGCATGGGAAGAAGATAGCAGCCGTGCGGGAGGAAAAAAAGAAGCCGGCAAGTTTCGGGAAAAAAAGAAGATGGCGGTCGCCCGCCATCTTCTGTAAATGCTGATTCGCCGCCGCCGGCGCTCCGTTCTTTAGCGCTTGGAGAACTGCGGCTTCTTGCGCGCGCTCTTCAGGCCGGCCTTCTTACGCTCGACCATTCGCGAGTCGCGGGTGAGGAAGCCACCGACGCGCAGCTCCTTGCGTAGCGAGTCGTCCGCTTCCAGCAGCGCCTTGGCGATGCCGTGTCTGAGGGCGCCGGCCTGTCCGCCCACTCCGCCGCCCCTGATGTTGGCGGAGACGTCGAAACGGCCTTCGGTGCCGGTGGTGGTCAGCGGCATGCGCACCTCGGTACGCAGGCGCGGCCGGCCGAAATATTCATCCACCGGGCGGTTGTTGACTGTGATCTTGCCTTCACCGGGCGTGAGGATCACGCGGGCTATAGAAGTCTTGCGTTTGCCTGTAGCGGTGTACCTAACCAAGCTTCATCTCCTCCGGATTCTGGGCCGCGTGCGGATGCTCGGGGCCGGCATAAATCTTGAGCTTCTTGAGCTGTGCCCTGCCCAGGCGGTTCTTGGGCAGCATGCCCTTTACAGCCAGGCGTAAAACCTCTTCCGGCTTGCGGTCCATCATCTCGGCCAGCGTCCTCTGCTTGAGGCCGCCCGGATAGCCGGTGTGCCGGTAATAGATCTTGTTCTCCATCTTGCGGCCGGTGACCGCGATACGTTCGGCATTCACCACGACCACGAAATCACCCGTATCGATATGGGGCGTGTAAGTGGGCTTGGTCTTCCCCCGGAGGCTGTCGGCGATGCGAGTCGCCAGCCTGCCCAGGCGCTGGTCCTTGGCGTCGACGATGAGCCAGTTGCGCTCGACATTCGATGGTTTGGCTACGTAAGTCTTCATGTATTAATCAGATCCTGTTTTTTTCCGAATCAGGGCATACGCAAAAGCCCGCGCCCCGACAGGCGCAAAGATGGATACTAGAGCATAAAAAAGCGGGTGTCAAATGTCGCCGGCCACCGGCCTTTGCTACAGTAGGAGAGGATGTCAAACGATGTCACAGAGATGATGAGCTCCCTGACCAGCCGGGTGCTGGTCGCCTGCGGCCAGGTCCCGGAGCCGGTGGAGGGCGCCGGCGTCCCGCCCGCCCGCTGCTGGTCTCTGGCCGAAACGCTTGCTGAAAGCTACGACATCATCCTTGCGGTGCCGGCGATCACCGAACTCTCCCACAAGCGTTTTGCCGTGGTCTACTTCACCGGCCGCAACATCCGGCTGGTGGCCCGCGATTCCGACGTCGTCGTATGCGATGCCGCGGTTCTGGCGCAGCATCCGCATCTGCTGGATTCGGGCAAACCGCTGGCCATCGACCTGGCCGGCTCCCGGCCGCCGGAGCCCGGGGATGATGAAAACCCGCTCGTAAGCGTGCTGCGGACCGGCGATTTCTTCTTCTGCGCCACGGAGGAAGAGCGCCGGAACTGGCTGCCGGCGCTCGAGCGCGCCGCACGGGTCAATCCGCATACGCTGGAAGGGGACAGCGGCCTCCGGGAACTGATCGACGTCGCGCGACCACCGGACCGCCTGCAGCCAATCATCGATTACTGCGCGGTTCCCCGTTTCGCCCGCGACCGTGGCACCGGTTACAGCGGCGCCGGCCTGCCGGCGGCGGAACAGGGGGCGGTTTGGTCTCGCGCCGCGGCGGCAATAAAGAGGAAAATCTTCCGCCGGCAGCAAACATAGTCTGCAGGAAGCGAGAAAAAGCAGGGACGTACGTTTCCTATGTTTCCTAACTTGTATCAACGAGACCGGCAAGGCCTTCCAGAAAGGGGCGTCATGAAAGATTTGCGTGGGGTCCGGACAACTATAATAATCGCCGCAGCCATTGTGATGATGGTCGCGGTCCTGCCGCTTCTGGCTTCAGGATGCGGAGGCAACACGCCCACCTCCGCCGCCACCGACATGATGCAGCTGATCACGGACCACAAATACGGCGAGGTCTACGATTCATTTTCCTCTGACTCTCCCGTACGGGCACAGATAAACCGCGACGACTTCGTCGCGCAGATGGAGTCATCGTTCCCCGCGGCCACGACCATATCCGAGTTCACGGTGACCGAGGAGAAGATCGACGGCGACAAGGCCACCGTCAACTGGACGGCGAAGATCTCGACCCCGGACGGACAGGAAGAACCGCTCAACGACAAGTTCGAGCTGGTCCTGGAAGACGGCACCTGGAAAGTCTCGCAGTAATCATAAGAACGCTGCCGGAAAGAACAGACGGAAAACTCGCCGGACGGGCCAAATTGCCCGTCCGGCGCTCTTTCGCTATAGTAATTCACTCAACTGGATGAAACCGCTCCGGAGGATGAAGATTGGCAAATAGCGTCAACCCCCATATTTTTCGCGAGTACGACGTCCGGGGACTCGTCGACGAGGACCTGGACATCCAGACCGTCGAACTGCTGGGCAAGGGCTACGGCGCCTACGCGCAGTCGTTCGGTTACGGCGAGGCCATCGTCGGCCGGGACAACCGGCCCAGCTCAAAGCCATTCCGAGACGCGCTCATAAAAGGCATCGCCTCCACCGGCTGTGACGTCATCGATGTCGGGGAGGTGCCGACCCCCGCCTTCTACTTCTCGTTGCAGGAGTACGGCAAGCAGGCCGGCGTCATGATCACCGGCAGCCACAACCCGCCGCAGTACAACGGCTTCAAGCTCTGCCGCGGCCATGGCACCATCTATGGGGACGAGATCCAGAAGCTGCGCGCGATCATCGAGGCCGGCAACTTCCCCACCGGACAGGGCAAGCTCACCGCAGCCGACCCTCTGCCCGCCTATGTCGATTACATCGCAGGCAACATCAAGGTCGAGCGGCCGCTCAAGGTCGTCGTCGACGCCGGCAACGGTGTCGGCGGCAAGGTGGCGCCGGACCTGCTGAGGAAGCTGGGCTGCGAGGTGGTCGAGCTCTACTGCGACCTCGACGGCAATTTCCCCAATCATTTCCCGGACCCGACGGTGCCGGCGAATCTCGAGGACCTCATCGCCACGGTCGCGCGCGAGGGCGCCGACCTGGGCATCTCTTTCGACGGTGACGCCGACCGCATCGGCGCGGTGGCCGACGACGGCGCCATCATCTGGGGCGATCAGCTGATGATCCTCTTCGCCCGCGACATCCTCGAATTCAACCCAGGCGGCACCATCATCTTCGAGGTCAAATGCTCGCAGGCGCTTATCGAGGACATCGAGGCCCATGGCGGCAAGCCGCTCATGTGGAAGACGGGCCACTCGCTCATCGAGGCCAAGATCCGCGAGGAGAAGGCGCTGCTCGCCGGCGAGATGAGCGGCCACATCTACTTCGCCGACCGTTATTTCGGCTACGACGACGCCATCTACTCCGCTTGCAGGCTGGTGGAGTTCATCGCCCGCAAGGGTGTGAAGCTCTCGGAGCTGCTGGCGGACATCCCCCGCTACTATGCCACTCCCGAGTTGCGCATCGAGTCCACCGAGGAGGAGAAATTCCAGATCGTGGATACGGTAAAGCGGGAATTCTCCAAGGACCATGAAGTGATCGATATCGACGGCGTGCGCGTCGTCTTCCCCGACGGCTGGGGCCTGGTGCGCGCCTCCAACACCTCGCCGGTGGTCGTGGTGCGCTGCGAGGCCAAGACTCCCGAGCGGCGTGACGAGATCCAGGAAATGATCATGGACAAGCTCAAGCAGTTTCCCTCAGTGGCCGCGAGTCTCAAGTAATCGGAGCCCGCGATGGCCACCCCTGACATACAATCACTGCTCGACAGACTCGATGATGTTGAGGCCATCCGCGCCCTCGACACCCAGGACCAGTTTGGCATGGTCGCCGGGCTCCCTGGCCAGATGTTCGACGCCTACGAGGCCGGCGGCAAGGTCGAGCTCGAAGCGGGCGGCGAGGTCGGGGGCATCGCCGTGGCCGGCATGGGCGGCTCCGCCATCGGCGCTGACGCTATCGCCTCGGTCTATGACCCTGAGCTGCCGAGCCCCATGGTCACCGTGCGCGGCTACAACCTGCCCCACTGGATCGACAGCCGCAGCCTGGTCTTCATCGTCAGCTATTCCGGCAACACCGAGGAGACGCTCTCGTGCCTCAACGAGGCACTCGAGCGCGGCTGCCGCATCATCTGCCTGAGCACCGGCGGCAAGGTCGGCCAGATCGCGGCCGAGAAAGGCCTGCCGCTCATCGAGGTGCCCAGCAGCCTGCAGCCGCGGGCCGCCATGGGCTGGCTCTCAGTGCCCATCGCCGCCTGCCTGGAGAATCTGGGCCTCATCGAGGCCGTAGCTGAGGACGTAAACGAAGCCGCCTCGGAGCTGGGCAAGTGCATCGACCTCTACGGTCCCGACAGCCCTTCCTCTTCGAACCCCGCCAAGCAACTGGCTGCCGACCTGTTCGGCCGCATCCCGGTCATCTACGGCTCGGAGGTCACTGCGGTGGCCGCTCTTCGCTGGAAGTGCCAGGTGAACGAGAACGCCAAGCAGCTGGCCTTCAACCATCAGTTCCCCGAGCTCAATCACAACGAGATCGTCGGCTGGGAGTATCCGGCCGAGGACATGGAGAGGTTCCGCGTCATCTATCTGACCGACAAGAAGCTGCACCCGCAGAACCAGAAGCGCATGGATGTAACCGCCGAGCTGCTGGAGAATTATGTAGGCGGGATAATGCGCTTCGCCAGCTCCGGGAACTGCCGCCTGGCTCGGCTGCTCTCGAGCATCAACCTCGGCGACTATCTTTCGCTATACCTGGCGATCCTCAACGGGATCGACCCCTCACCGGTCGAGCGGATCGAGAACCTGAAGAAGCGGCTGGCGTAGCGCTACAAATCATACTTTTTACATTTCTATGTAATACCAAAGTACGATATATTTTCGAGTTTCTTCGAATATGCTTAATCCATCCTGAGAAAACTATTGTGGATGGTATTAAATGGGGAAGCATCTTCGAACGTTTCTTTTCTTCGCAATTCTTGTCCTCTTCTTCCTGCTGCTATTCTGCTCTCTGGCAAGCGCCCTGGAAATAACTGGTAATCCCGGCGATACATACGTATTTCCAAGCGAGTCTCCCGTGGCTGCCGATGGTACTTTGCAGCAGAGCGGTCCGACTATCTCCGGGAATCTGGTCTTTTGGGGCGAGTACGATTCGACCTTAAATAAGTCGCGGCTCTTCTTTAAAGACCTATCTTTAGGCGCTGGCGAACCTGGCCACGCTTTGATCACCAATGAGTATCACGGAGGGAGTCCGGTCTTAAATCGGGCTGCAACCAGGGTGGTCTGGACTGAAACGATCGGCAGCCATCTGCAAATCTACTTCAAGGATGCCCAGGCGCCGGGCACCTTCACTACATGCACGGGTACGGTGGCCCAATGCGCGACACCGCTAGCGCCAAGCGACGACTGGCAAGCGTTCCCAAACATATCGCCCGATGGCAGCAAAGTTGTCTGGGAAAACGGCCGGGACCTTGACTCTCAAATTCACATCTATGATTTTAGTACTGGCATCGAACAAGAACTGTATGGCATGCCGGGAGGCGACCAGGAATATCCATCTGTCGATGATGAGTGGGTGGTCTGGGAAGACAACCGTGATTATAACGCCCAAAACTTTCCCCTTGAGCAACATATCTACGCGAAAAGGATAGATAGCTCTGATGCCCCCACCTCCATTGCCGACAACGGCCACAGCGCTAACGCCTCAGTAGGCTCAGCTAAAATCAGCAGGAATCTGAACAATGAACCCGTTATCGTCTACGTTGCTATTGCCAAGGATCTATATGGTCGCTCCATACTTTCGATCCAGCTCTACAATCTCGCCAACGGCACGGATCAAACGATCGCTTCCAAAGCCGGACAGCTCAAAAATCCCCGCATGGACGGCGATAAGGTGGTCTGGCTCGACTGCTCAGAAAACACATCATGTGATGTGGTTCTACACAACCTCTCCTCTGGCGTCACCCAACCAGTTTCCCAAGACCCCACATTAGGCGCGACGAATCCGGCTGTTTCAAACACTTCCGGCTACATTGTCTGGCGAACTACTTCGCAAAGTCCCACCAATATTTATTACAACCGCATGGGGGATACGGCGCAGGTGCTTGCTGAGCGATTTGCCCCCCATTTATTTCTGCACCACGAAGAATATTTTCAGCCAAGAAAAGTAGACATCTTTGTTAATGGCGAGGGGACGAGATTAATAAATCGGAACAATGGCGATCCTCAAACATTAACACAATGGCCCGGGCTGACATTGAACACCTTGGGCCAGCTCTCAGGAGCGAAAGATCAACCTGGGAATATCGAAGAAGGGAAATTCATAGATCTTCCCGGCAACGTTGGTTTGGCGTGGAGCCTTCCCTCGGAATGGCTGTTCAAACACGATTTTGTAAATCGTTACAACGAAATAGCTGAGGAATATCCTGAACAATATTATGCACGAGTGGTTGGAGATTCAGGCATGAGCAGATTTGCAATCCAGTACTGGATTCCCTACTACTTCAATGACTTTAGTGACTATCACGAAGGCGACTGGGAACTGATTCAAGTTGATCTCGATGAAAATTTTGAGCCTAAGGGGGCTGCATTTAGTCAGCACACAGGCGCCACAAAAAGATCATGGGGAAATCTGGATCATAGTGAAACTCATCTAATTTCTTATGTGGGCAGAGGGTCGCATGCCAACTATTTTATGCCAGGCGAGCATCGTGTACACGTAGAAGGCTGGTTTGATAGTACCGATTATGCTGAAGAAAGTGAGCCAATTCACGAACCTATGGTAGAAGTTCTTCCCGATGTAACCTCCGCAAATCTTGGAGACCTTGCACTGGGTTATTTTAGCTGGCTTGCGTATCAGGGGGCTTGGGGGGAGGTCCTAGGAGTGCCATGGTTAGACGCTCCACAAGGCCCTGCTGCAACTCCAGAGCATCAAGGTACCTGGGACGAACCATTCACTTGGTATGACACACTTCCTAGCGAGGGGGCGCCGCATCCATCAGGAGAACCCTACGATAATTCATATTTCAGCATTGCTTCACCTGCGGATATTCATCTTTATGATAAATGTGGCAATCATGTCGGGAAAAATTCAGCCGGTGAGATAGAAGAACAGATACCCGGAGCGGAATATCTGGAGATTCCTGAGCTTCATCGGAAAACAATCATGGTGCAAGGCGGCGATACCTCAGCTGGATACAGCATCATTCTTGAAGGCACAGGCGAAGGAACCTTTGATTTCTCGATCGGCGCCCCAAGTCGATCTAACAATTTCTCAGACACGGTGGACTATGTTAATGTCCCCGTTTCTATAGCAACCAGGGTCGAGTTGGAAGTGAATCCAGACACTGGATACGCGCTTAAGATTGATAATAATGGCGATGGATTGGTCGATGAGCAGAGACTGCCTGATGACGTAACACGCTATAACATTGATCTCACGGCGCCGTCACCGGTGACGGACCTGGCTGTTGCTGATATTTTTTCTGGTGCTGCCAAACTAACCTTTACTGCACCAGGGGATGATGCTAACGCCGGTACGGCTCAGTACTACGATATTAGGTACTCAAAGACACCCATTACTGAAGATACCTGGAAAGATGCGGAACCGACCGAATCGATTTCATCGCCTCAACTAGCCGGATCGATTGAGGCCATTACAATTGGTGGTCTTGAGTCAGGCACTTCCTATTACTTTGCTCTGAAAACGAAAGATGATGAAATGCGGAAGTCAACCATTTCGAATTTGGCTCAAGGGACTACAAACGTTCCTGTTCTCACATGGTCCATGTTGAGGGTCTTCTGGGCTAACTGGCAAGATTATGAAAATCGATACCTATCTGTGGAATATCAAATGCACAACATAGGTTCAGGAGTGGCCATCGATTCAACTGTTCAAGCATCCATCAGCGATCCCTCAACTGTTAATACCGTTACGCCACTACCGCTTTCCATGGGTGACCTCCCCCAATCTTCAAGTGCGAACGTAACATTAAAGTATTATGTTCCGACAACCGTTTACAACTTCACAAGTACAACCTATACAAACTGCAAAGATGATGAGGGAAGATTGTACTGGTTCCCTGAATCGTTGTCTTAATCCTAATATGAATAGTAACTTCCTTCGCCAAAATAGATTTTACCCTAGCCTTTTGATTTGGCTTGTTAATGTGGGGCTGTGGGTTGTTATTTCGATTATCAAAGGAGTAGACATCAACGAAGCACGGAAAATTTCGGCAGTATTTTGGATAATGTTTTTTTCTTTATATGTATTTCAGGCAATTCCCTTTTTTATATTCCTGAAAAGAAACTTTGAAAATAAACTAATAAGTAATTTCATTCTTGTTGTATTCATGCCTATTTTGATTCTTCTGAGTATCTGGTCGTTCTTTCTTTTTGGTGCAGCTCTAACTCCGACTGGTGAGTTTTAATAGGAATTGATAAGCCGCGTGGAGAAAATCATTCTGGTCATCCTTTCCGGGCTGGGGGCGGCATACTGGGGTTACGGTCTGCTCATATATGGCGATTCCAGGTGAATACAAATATTGGTTTGGAATAGAAACGGCATTCGGAGCTGGCTTGTTCGTGCTCTATGAGGCAGCAATTTTGAGGAACCGGCTTAAAAAGCGTATCGCTGCGTGGGGGGGGGATTTTTACTAGTTGTTCTCCTCGCGGTGGGATCACTCTATACAATTGAAGCGCTATTTCAGCCGGGGACGGTTCGTTAGGATAGATGTCGGGCGTCTCTTACTGAGTAACGTCTACACTATAACCCCCGCATTTAGTATACTTACCGCACCGCGAGAGGCTGTTTCAGCAGCCTGGTCTCGCGTTTCTTAAAGCAGCATCGCAGGGGCCCGGGCAAATTCGCATGCCCGAGGCCCTATAAATCTGTCCGGAGCAAATAATCAAAAAGGAGAGATGATCGTGCCCGAAGTAGTAGCCCACGACGTAAAAGACCTGGAGCTCGCCGCCAAAGGCAAGCTCAAGATCGAACTGATCGCCAAGCGGATGAACGTGCTGGACTCGATCCGCGAGAGATTTGAGAAGGAACAGCCACTGGCGGGAATCCGGATCTCCGCCTGCCTGCATGTCACCACCGAGACCGCCAACCTGGCGCGCACGCTCAAGGCCGGCGGCGCTGACGTAGTCCTTTGCGCGTCCAATCCGCTGAGCACGCAGGATGACGTGGCCGCGGCCCTGGTCAAGGAATACGGCATCAGCACCTTCGCCATCAAGGGCGAGGACAACGAGACTTATTACAAGCACATCACCGCCGCCGTGGATCACCATCCGCAGGTGACCATGGATGACGGCGCCGACGTCATCGGCGTGGTGCACTCCGAGCGCCAGGACCAGATCGACGAGATCATGGGCGGCACCGAGGAGACCACCACCGGCGTCATCCGCCTGCAGAGCATGGAGGCGGACGGGGTGCTCAAGTTCCCGGTAGTCGCCGTCAACGAAGCCGACACCAAGCACCTTTTCGATAACCGTTACGGCACCGGCCAGTCCACCATCGACGGCATCATCCGCGCTACCAACATGCTGCTCGCCGGCCTCGACGTAGTCGTCGCCGGTTATGGCTGGTGCGGGCGCGGCGTCGCCATGCGCGCCGCCGGACACGGCGCTCGGGTCACGGTCATCGAGGTCAATCCCCTGCGGGCGCTCGAGGCCGTCATGGACGGCTACCGCGTGGCTCCCATCGCCGAAGCCGCCAAATACGGCGACCTCTTCGTCACCGCCACCGGCGACAAGCATGTCATCCGCGGCGAGCACATGGAGGTCATGAAGGACGGCGCAATCATATGCAACACCGGCCACTTCAACGTCGAGATCGACATCCCGGCGCTCGAGGGCATGGCCACGTCGCACCGCACCGTGCGTGATTTCATGGAAGAGTATGTGCTGGCTGACGGCCGCATCGTCTACCTGCTGGCCGAGGGCCGCCTGGTGAACCTCTCCGCCGCCGAGGGCCATCCCGCCCAGGTGATGGACATGAGCTTCGCCAACCAGGCGCTGGCGGCCGAGTTCATCGTCAAGAACCACGAGAACCTCGAGAACAAGGTCTATCCGGTGCCGGTCGATATCGACGAGCACATCGCCGCGCTCAAGCTCGAGACCATGGGCATCAGCATCGACACGCTCACGCCGGAGCAGGAAGCCTACCTGGCCTCCTGGAACGAAGGCACCTAAACCCAAGTTCCTAGTTCCGGGTTCGTAGTTCCTGGTTAAAACCAAGGCTCGGAACTGAGAACCAGGAACCAGGAACCAGGAACCAGGAACTGATTTTTATGACTTACGTAATTAAGACCATAGAGTGGCTGGGCGATGAGGTTGTCATGATCGATCAGCGCGTCCTGCCCCTGGAAGAAGAGTACATCCATCACAAGACCTGGCAGGAGGTCGGCGACTCCATAAAGACTATGGTCATCCGCGGAGCGCCGGCAATCGGCGTAGCCACCGCCATGGGCATGGCCCTGGCGGCGATGCAATCGCCGGCCACGACCCAGGAAGAGCTCAAGCGCGACCTCGACGAGGCCGCCCGGGGACTCTTCGCCACCAGGCCGACCGCCTACAACCTCGGCTGGGCGCTCGAGCAGCAGGCGCAGATATATAACGAGCCGGGTGAAGTCGACGAGATCCGCGCCCGGATGAAGACCCGCTCGCAGGAGATCCTCGACGAAGACGTCGCCATGTGCGTCGCCATGGGCGAGCATGCGGCGCCGCTCTTTCCCAAGGGAGCGCGCATCCTGACGCACTGCAACGCCGGAGCGCTGGCGACCGCAGGTTACGGCACGGCGCTGGGCGTGATCCGCTCGGTGTTCAAGCGCGACCCCTCGATCCATGTCTATGCCGACGAGACCCGGCCTTTTCTGCAGGGTTCGCGGCTGACGGCCTGGGAGCTGCAGCAGGAGGGCATCCCCTGCTCGCTTATCACCGACAACATGTCCGGTTATTTCTTCAAGGCGGGAGAGATCGACGCTGTGGTCGTCGGCTCTGACCGCATCGCCGGCAACGGCGACGTCGCCAATAAGATCGGCACTTACACTGTCTCGGTGCTGGCCAAGGAGCACGGCGTCCCCTTCTATGTGGCGGCGCCCACCTCGACGGTCGATCTCAGTCTGACCGACGGCTCGCAGATTCCCATCGAGGAGCGCAATCCCGAGGAAGTCACCCACTGCGGCGCCAGGCAGATCGCGCCCACTGGCATAGGAGTCCGCAACCCCGCTTTCGACGTGACGCCGCACCAGAATGTCGCCGCCATCATCACCGAGATGGGCGTGCACGCGGAGCCATATACCGAGAGCCTGGCAGCGGCCAAGAAAGGCAAATAATTGAAGGCAATGGTACTGGCAGCCGGCCTGGGCACCCGCCTGCGGCCGCTAACCGGCTCGATCTCGAAACCGATGGCCCCCATCGTCAACCGGCCGGTCATGTACCACATCCTGCGTCTGATCAAGAAGCATGGTTATACGGAAGCAGTGGCCAACCTCCACTACCACCCCCATGCCATCACCAATTATTTCGGGCGCGGCCAGAAGGTCGGCATCGAGCTGCGCTATTCGCTGGAGCCGGAGCTGATGGGCACCGCCGGCGGCGTCAAGGCGATGCAGCGGTTTCTCGCCGACGGCACTTTTCTGGTCATCAGCGGCGACGCGCTGACTGACCTCGATCTAACCAAACTGCTTGAGCAGCACCGGGAATCGGGCGGCATCGCCACACTGGCGCTCAAGCGCGTCGACGACCCGAGCAAATTCGGCGTGGTCATCCGTGACAAGGACGGCCGCATCCTCGGGTTCCAGGAGAAGCCGGAACCCGGCGAAGAGCTGAGCAATCTCTGCAACTGCGGCATCTACATCTTCGAGCCGACCATCTTCGACCATATCCCCAAGGACTCGTTCTACGATTTCGGCACCCAGCTATTCCCCGAATTCGTGACCAGGGAGATCCCCTTCTTCGGCCACGAGATCGACGGCTACTGGAACGACGTCGGCAGTCTGGAGCAGTACCGGGTCGGCAACTTCGACGCCCTCACCGGCAAGGTCAAGGTGGAGATTCCCGGGAAGGAACGCTCCGAAGGCATCTATGTCGGCAAGGGCACCAGGATCGCCAAGTCGGCCAAACTGACCCCGCCCATCCTGCTGGGCGATCATTGCCGAGTGGGCGAGAAGGTCAGCCTCACCGGACCCCTGGTGATCGGCGACCACAGCGTCATCGAGACCGGCGCGGCGCTCGAAGGCGTGATCAAATGGCGGGCGGCGCAGACGGGAGCAGGAGCCAAGGTCGAGGGCGGCATCATCGGCCGGGGCGCCTACATCCGCGACGACGTGCACATCCATGACCGTGTCGTGGTCGGCGACCGCTGCGTCATCGGCGCCGGCAGCGTGCTCGACGAAGAGGTGCACCTCGAGCCCTTCACCATCATCGAGGCTGACAGCCACGTAAGGTAGGCTCAAATTATTGGCGCTCGCCCCGGAGCGGCGCCGGACGCACGACAACGAAAACTTTCATCTGTGGAAGCGGCTGCCGTGGACGATGGCAAACCTTTAACCGGGCTCCCGGAGACGGGGCTCATCGACAGTCTTCTCTCTGTCCTCTTTCCCCTGCGCTGCGTGCATTGTGGCCGTCCCGGCGGCTGGCTGTGCCATGACTGCGCCGCCGGCCTGAAGCCGCTCGGGCCGAACGTCTGCCCGGTTTGCGGCCGGCCCTGTTCGGACTACACGGCTATCAGCCGGCCGCTGGCTGACCCTGGCTGTCCCGAATGCGGCGGACGGCGGTTGCATTTCCAGCGCGCCCGGGCGGCGTTTGCGTTCGAGGGGCCGGCCCGTAGCCTGGTGCACCGCCTCAAGTACTCAGGGCATCGTCGGCTGGCGCACTTCATGGTTGAAATTGCCTGCAAACAGACATATTTTATCCTCAATGAGCCGGGTTTGACTGGCTCTGCGAAAGCGGTTACGCTTACATATGTGCCACTGCACAGCTCGAAACTGGTTAGCCGGGGGTACAATCAGGCAGGATTGCTGGCCAGGGCTCTGTCGCGGCGTTTCGGCCTGCCTGCGCGGGATCTCCTCAGCAAGCAACACCCCACTCCGTCGCAAAACCGGCTCGGCATCGATGAGCGGCGGCAAAATCTGGCCGGCAGTTTCTTGCTGAAGCCGGGGGCGAGGAAGCGGCCGGCGCCAGGGCGCATCCTGCTGGTGGACGACGTTTATACGACGGGCTCCACGACAGCCGAATGCTCCCGGGTCCTCACGGAGGGGCTGGGGGCCGAGGTACAAGTGTGGACTTTTGCCCGGACCGTGAAGCGGCCGGCAGGATCATGGGCCGCCAGCGAGAACCGATAAAGGTTAAGCCCGGATGTCGAAAGGGTAAGGAAAGATACACCAAATCTGCGGGGAAGGACTGAAATGAATCTACAGGTCAAGGGCAGGAACATAGCCGTCACCGATGCGCTCCGCGCCTATGTGGACGAGAAACTCTCAAAGCTGGGGAAGAACCTCAACAGCGCCAGCACCATGGAAGTGGAGCTTTTCTGTGAGAAGAACCCCAGCATCGCCGACAACCAGGTGGCGGAAGCCACCATCTTCACCAAGGGGCCAGTGCTGCGCGCCAAGGGGGCCTCGGCTGACATGTACGCCTCCATTGACCTGGTCGCCGACAAGCTGGGCCGCCAGGTGAAGAAGTATCGCAGCAAGCTGGTCAGCCACGACTCGAGGGTGCGCGGCAGCATCCCTCCCGAGGCGATCCTGCCGATGCCTGAACCCATGGAAGAAGAGGAAGAGGAAGGCGGCCCGCAGATCGTCAAGCTCAAATCGTTCGACATCAAGCCGATGTCGGCCGAGGAGGCAGCCCTGCAGCTGGAGCTGATCGGGCACGATTT
>Ga0172371_10004481_pt1 | contig 21083 bp, 19 predicted proteins | sample Lak12m_FD_114543 | JGI IMG/M metagenome (GOLD analysis project Ga0172371, IMG submission 114543) | Freshwater microbial communities from Kabuno Bay, South-Kivu, Congo - kab_022012_12m | ecosystem: Environmental > Aquatic > Freshwater > Lake | place: Democratic Republic of the Congo: South-Kivu... | reverse complement strand
TACAACACGGTCTGCGAGGCCACGGAGCGCCGTCAGGAGGCTGCCCGCGCCCTGGCGCGCGAGGTCGATCTCGTGGTCGTGGTGGGTGGGCGGAACAGCGCCAACACGACGCGCCTGGCGGAGATCTGCCGGGCGATCCAGCCACGCACGGTCCACATCGAGCGGGCGGCCGAGTTACGCGACCTGTCGCTGCGGGGCGTGCGCCGCGTCGGCGTCACCGCCGGCGCTTCGACGCCGGACGCAGAGATCGATGCCGCCGTCGCGGCGCTCGAGCAGCTGGCGGAAACGCCGGACGGCGGTCCATGATGCACGACCTCACGGCCACAGGGCTGCCCGTCGACGCTGTCTGCGGGGCGGCCGCCCGAGCCGGCATGCGTCAGGGCGATCGCCTGCTGACGGTCGACGGCCGACAGGCCGTCGACCTCCTCGACGTGGAGTTCGCAGCTGCGGACGGCTGCTTCGAGGTCGAGGTGGGGCGCGCGGGGCGCCGGCTGACGCTGGAGGTCTGTTGCGAGTCCGGCGAGCCGCACGGCGTGGAGCTTGCCGGCGGTCTCGGTTCGGCGCTGCGGGTCTGCCGCAACGCATGCCGCTTCTGCTTCGTCGATCAGCTCCCGCCCGGCCTCAGAGGGGGGCTCTACGTCAAGGATGACGACTACCGCCTGTCGTTCCTTGAGGGCAACTTCGTCACCCTGAGCAACATGGAAGACGAGGACCTCGCCCGTGTGGAGCGCCTCCGCCTGTCGCCTCTCTACGTCTCGCTGCACGCCTGGGACGATGACGCACGCGTCGCCCTCATGGGACCGGCGGCGCGCCCGACGAGAGTCCGCCTCGAGCGACTCGCCGCCGCCGGCATCCGCTCGCATGTGCAGATCGTGCTGTGTCCGGGCTGGAACGACGGCGCCGTCCTCGAGGAGTCGATCCTCCGGCTGGCCGCGCTGGAGGCCGTGGAGGATGTGGGAGTGGTGCCCGTCTCGCTGGCGACGGAGGGCGATCTGCGACGCGTCACGCAGGGCGACGCGCAGGCGGCGGTGACGCTGATCGAGACCCTGCAGGCTCGCTTGCGCCGTGACCGGGGCCGGGCCTTCGTGCACGCCGCCGACGAGCTCTACCTGCTCACCGCCGCCATGCCGCCGGCGACCGACGCGGAGCTGCAGTACGAGAACGGGATCGGCATCTGCGCCGCGTTCCTCGACGACGCGGCCCGCAGTCGGCACGAGCCGTCACAGCGGCCGCCGCTGGCGCTGCTCACCGGCCGACTGGCGGAACCGGTGGTGCGGCAGGCATGTGCGACGCTTGGCGGTGCGCGCCCGTTCGTGGTCGAGAACCGTCTGTTCGGTCTCCATGTGACGGTGACGGGGCTACTCGGCGGGCGCGACGTGATCGCGGCGCTGCAGCGCACGCCGCTGGGGAGCGGGGAGTGGCTGGCAGTCCCAAGGGCGTTCCTCCCGCGACACAGCGAGACGACCCTGGACGGTGTCCGGACCGACGAGCTGCGCCGCGCCTGTGCAGGGCACCTGGTCGTCGCCGAGTCGCTGGCCGATGCCGTGGAGACGTCGGCCGCTTCCTGGTGAGCGGTCGTCCGCGGCGACCGGCGCCCGGCGGATGCGGTATCGTGCGGCGCCTTTGCTACACTCCGCCCATGTTCTCCTGCAGATCTCTTCCCGATAGTGCCTTCCCGGCGGGCGCGGCGCCGGCCGATGGACGGCCCGGATGACCGCGCGCCCCACAGTGGCCGTCGTCGGCATTCCCAACGCCGGCAAGTCGACGCTCATCAATCGACTGAGCGGCACGCGCACCGCGGTAGTCCACGAGACGCCGGGCGTGACGCGCGACCGCAAGGCGGTGCCGGCTGAGTGGTGCGGCCTCACGTTCGACCTGATCGACACCGGGGGCTTCGATGAAGACGACGAGCACCCGTTGGCGGCCGGCATCAGAGACCAGGTCAAGGCCGCGGTGCGGGACGCCGATCTGGTGCTGTTCGTCGTCGATGCGCGCGTCGGCCCGCTGCCCGCCGACCACGTGATCGCCGACGTGCTGCGACGCGCCGGGCGGCCGGTGCTGCTGGCGGCCAACAAGCTCGACGATGTCGGGGCCGACGCCATGGCCGCCGCGCTGTACGAGCTCGGTGTCGGCGACCCGCTGCCGGTGAGTGCGGTGCACGGCACCGGGAGCGGCGAACTGCTCGACGAGATCATCGCCCGCCTGCGCGCGCTGCGGCCCGGCGAGGGCGAGGCAGATGTCGCCGAGGCTGCGGTGCCGGTGGCCCTCGTCGGGCGACCCAACGCGGGCAAGTCCTCGCTGTTCAACGCTATCGTCGGCGAGCCGCGCACGATCGTGAGCGACATGCCCGGGACCACCCGCGACGCGATCGACACGACCGTCGAGAACCGTCACGGCCGCTTTCTGTTCGTGGACACGGCCGGCATGCGCAAGGCGGCCAGGGTGAGCGGCGTCGAGTACTACTCGTACCTGCGCAGTCTGCAGACGCTTGAGCGAGCGCATGTGGCGGTCGTCGTCGCCGATGCCACCGTCGGCATCGGGGAGCTCGACCTGAGCATCGCCACCGAGGCTACGCGACGCGGCTGCGCCACCGTGATCGCCTACAACAAGTGGGATCTGGAGCGGCCGTCGCTGGCCGACGCGCGCGGTCTGGCGAAACGGAAGCTGCGCCAGAAGCCGCGGATCCTGCCGGTGTCGGCCGTTCTCCATCACGGCCTGGCGGCTCTGCTCGAGGAGATCGTCGATCTCGACCGGCGCTACTCGGCGCACGTGCAGACCGCTCAGCTCAATCGCATCCTCAGCACGCTGGGCGCCGTACGACCGGCGCCGGCGCGGAAAGGACGGCGCCTCAAGATCTACTACGGGGCGCAGTACGGCACGGCACCGCCACGGTTCGCCCTGGAGGTCAACGATCGCCGGCTGGTCACGCGCGACTACGGCTACTTCGTCGAGAACCGTCTCCGCGCCGCGCTCGGACTGGAGGGCGTGCCGCTGATCATCGACTTCAAGACCTCGTGAGGTGATCGGGTGAGCGCTGCCGAGATCGCGGGCGCCGTGGCGCTGGGCGTCTTCGCCTACCTCCTGGGCGCCGTTCCCTTCGGCGTCTGGATCGGACGGGCCACGCGTGGCATCGACATCCGCGAGCACGGCTCCGGCAACACGGGCACCACCAATGCGTACCGTGTCCTGGGCACCCGGGCCGGCACGGTCGTGCTCGTCTGTGACGTCTTGAAGGGCGCCGTGCCGGCACTGCTGGCCGGCCTGCTCTACCCGGCCTGGCTGGCGGTGATCCTGGCCGCCCTGCCGGTCGTCGGGCACGTCAAGTCGGTCTTTCTCCGCGGCGGTGGCGGCAAGGGGACCGCCACCGGCGCCGGCGTCGTTCTCGGCCTCATGTGGCTGGTCTTCCTGATGGTCCTGGCGGCGTTCCTGTTCGCGCTCGTGACCTCGCGCATGGTCAGCGTCGCCTCGATCACGGCGGCGGTGGCCTTCCCGCTGCTCACCTGGGTCACCGGCCAGCCGCTGCCGTACCTGATCGTGGCCCTCGTGCTCGGGTCGCTGGTGGTGCTGGCGCACCACGCCAACATCGGGCGCATCGTGAGAGGGCGAGAGCCGCGCGTGCGGTTCCCGTGGAACCGGCGCGAGGCCGGGGAGCGGACCGGTGATGAAGGCCGGACGCAGGCGCCACCATGAGAGCCTCCCGGCAGCGCGTGTCGTGAGCCGGTCGGGATCGGGGAGGTCCGCATGAACGTCACCATCGTCGGGTCGGGAAGCTGGGGGACGGGCTTCGCCCGCTTGCTGCAGGCCAACGGCCACGCCGTGCAGGTGCTGACGCTCACGCCGGAGGAAGCGAGCGAGCTGAACCGCCGGCACGTCAACGAGCACTTTCTGCCCGGTGTGGAACTGCCGCCGGAGGTCATCTTCAGAGCTCTGTCGGAAGCATCGCTCGGCGGCTGCGACCTGGTGGTCTACGCAGTCCCGACACAGGCGCTGCGCGAGGTCGCCCGCTGGGTCGCCGGGCGGCGCCCGGAACGAGCACTGCAGCTCTCGCTGGCCAAGGGACTCGAGCTGCGCACGTTCCGTCGACCGACCGAGATCATCGCCGCCGAGACCGGCGCGCCGGCGGCGGCCCTGTCCGGACCCAACCACGCCGAAGAGGTGGCCCGGGACATGCCGTCGGCGACCGTGATCGCGGCGCACGACGAAGCGCTGTGTGCGGCGTTGCAGCAGGTCGTCACCAGCGATGTCTTCCGTGTGTACCGCAACACCGACGTGGTCGGCGTCGAGTTCTGCGGTGCCGTCAAGAACCCGATCGCCATCGCCGTCGGCATGTCGGACGGCCTCGGCTTCGGTGACAACACGCGTGCCAGCCTCATCACGCGCAGCCTCGCCGAGGTCATCCGCCTCGGGATGCGGGTAGGGGCCCGTTTCGAGACGTTCGCGGGTCTGGCCGGCATCGGCGACATGATCGCCACCTGCACGTCGCGCCACAGCCGCAACCGGCGCGCCGGCGAGCTGCTCGCCGCCGGCCATGCGCCCGCCGAGCTCCAGAAGCTGGTGGGACAGGTCGTGGAGGGCATCCCGACCACCTATGCCGTCCACGACCTGAGCGCGCAGCTCGGCGTCGAGATGCCGGTGACCGAGAACGTCTACGAGGCACTCGAGCACGACAAGGACCCGCGCGAGTGCGTGCGCTCGCTCATGAGCCGCGAGCCGAAGGTCGAGGGATTGTCGGGCGGGACACGTTCGGGATCGTGAGGGCGCCGTTCCGCGCGCTCGATGCGAGCGTGAAGGGATCACGCACGCCGTGTCGCGGCCTCGCGTCCGGCTGCCGTGGATGCCCGGCCGCGCCTTCGTCTGGTAGACTGCGCCGATGCCGTCGGCATGCACCGCCCCGGCGCCACCCGGCCGGGCGTCCCACGCAGGAGGTACCGTGAGCAACAGCTTCGTCTTCACGTCCGAGTCGGTCACGGAAGGCCACCCTGACAAGCTTGCCGACCAGATCTCCGACGCCGTCCTCGACGCCATCTTCAAGGACGACCCCTACGGACGCGTCGCCTGCGAGACGCTCGTCACCACCGGTCTGGTGGTCGTCGCCGGTGAGATAACGACCGACACGTACGTCGATATCCCCACGGTCGTCAGAGACACGGTCCGCGACGTCGGCTACACGCGCGCCAAGTACGGCTTCGACGCCGAGACATGCGGCGTCATGGTCTCGGTCCACGAGCAGTCACCCGACATCAGCCAGGGCGTCAGCCAGTCGCTGGAGACCCGCACCGACGTCAACGACGAAGACGCCTGCGACGTCCAGGGCGCCGGCGACCAGGGCATGATGTTCGGGTATGCCTGCAACGAGACCCCGGAGCTCATGCCGATGCCGATCGCGCTGGCCCATCGGCTGTCGCGCCGGCTGAGCGAGGTCCGCAAGGCCGAGGTCCTGCCGTACCTGCGGCCGGACGGCAAGACGCAGGTCACGATCCGCTACGAAGACGGCGTGCCGGTGGAGGTCACCAAGGTCATCATCGCGGCCCAGCACGCCGACGGCATCGACATCGACACGCTCATCAAGCCGGATCTTCTGGAGCATGTCGTCGAGCCGATCGTGCCCAAGGACCTCTACGACCCGGCCGATCTCGAGAAGCTGTGTATCGTCAACGCCACCGGCAAGTTCGTCATCGGGGGACCGATGGGCGACGCCGGCGTCACCGGACGCAAGATCATCGTCGACACCTACGGTGGCATGGCGCGGCACGGCGGCGGGGCCTTCTCCGGCAAAGACCCGAGCAAGGTCGACCGTTCCGGCGCCTATGCGGCGCGCTACGTGGCCAAGAACGTGGTCGCCGCCGGCCTGGCGGACCGTTGCGAGATCGAGGTCGCCTACGCCATCGGCGTCGCCCATCCGGTCTCGATCATGGTCGACTGTCACGGCACCGAGAAGGTCGACAACGACCTGATCGCCGAGCTGGTGCGCACGCACTTCGACCTGCGGCCAGGGGCCATCATCCGCGATCTCGATCTGCGGCGGCCCATCTATCGCAAGACGGCCGCCTACGGGCACTTCGGACGCAACGACCACGACTTCACGTGGGAACGCACCGACAAGGCCGAGGCGCTGCGCGCGGAGGCCGGCCTGGCCTGAGCCGCGGACCAGTCGAACGCGGCCGCGCGTCGCGTCGAGCGTCGCCGCACCGGACCGCGCACGGGAGGTCGTCTGGCTGATGTATGCGGCCGTCTTTCCTCTGATGCGGACCCGCGCTCTCGGGCGACCGTTCGACTACCGCATACCCGACCACCTCTCCGGCCGCATAGCGATCGGGAGCCTGGTAGCGGCGCCGCTCGGGGTCCAGACGGTCCTCGGTGTGGTCCTCGCCGTGGCCGCCACCACCGCTCATCGCGGCCGGGTCGTGCCACTCAGCGCCGCGGTCGACCTGCCGGCGGTGCCGGCGGGGCTGGTCGGTCTTGCCGAGAGGGTGCGAGACCACTACCTCTGCTCGCATGGGTCGGCGCTCAGCCTGGTGACACCTCCGTCCGGCATTCTTCGCCTCGAGCGCAGCGCGGCGCTCACCGAAGCCGGCCGTGCCGCACTGGGCATGGGTCGCGAGGAGTTGGGCGCCTATGCCGCCGGGGGCGTGCTGCGCACCGGCCGGGTGCCGGATGAGGTCCGCAGGCTGCGTGAGGAGGGTCTCGTCGAGACGACCTGGCGGGTGCATGTGGTGCGGGCCGGCCGCCTGGAGCGAGTACTCGCGCGGGGTCCGGAGACGCCGCCCCGGATCGGTGACCGTCAGCGGCGTGCCCTGGAGATGCTCGAGTCGGCCGGTGCCTGCGGCGAGACCGATCTGCGACGGGCGTCCGGCCTGTCGGCGGCCGGCCTCGACAGCCTGCTGCACAGGGACGCGGTGCGGATCGTCGAGCCGGCGCCGCCCCCCGACGGCGAACCCGTTGCCGCGGCCGAGTATCCGGCCTCAGCGACGGCGCAGGCGCCTTCGCCGGCGGGCACGCCTGGCGGTGAGGCGGTGCCCGAGCTGCTGCCGGAGCAGGCGGCGGCTCTGCAGGCCGTCCTCGCGGCCGCCGACGGCGGCGGCGAACTGCTGCTGCACGGCGTCACCGGCAGCGGCAAGACCGAGGTCTACATGCGCGCCGCAGCCGAGCTCCTCGCCCGCGGCAGGACGGTGATCGTCCTGGTCCCCGAGATCGCACTCACCGGCCAGACGGTGGCGCGTCTGCGGGCCCGCTTCCCCGGTGAGACACTGGCTGTGCTGCACTCGAGCCTCCCGGCCGGCGAACGGGTCCGCGCGTACGTCGCGGCCGCGGAAGGCCGCGCCCGGATCGTCGTCGGCGCCAGATCGGCCGTGTTCGCTCCGGTCCGGGACGTCGGGCTGATCGTGGTCGACGAGGAGCATGACGACTCCTACAAGCAGGAGAGCGACCCGCGCTACGACGCACGCACCGTCGCCCGCTGGCGGGCGCAGGCCGACGGGGCGGCGCTCGTCTTCGGCTCCGCCACACCGCGAGTGGAAACGTGGGCGGGGGTCTCCGAACACGCCCGGTTGACGCAGCGCGTCGACGGCTCACGGCCGCCAGCCCTGGAGATCGTCGATCTGCGCGACTCGCACGAGGTGCTCTGCCCGGAACTGCGCAGCGCCCTGGTGACCTGTGTCGAGGCCGGGCGCAAGGCGATCCTGTTCCTGAACCGCCGCGGCATCGCCAGCTACGTATCGTGCGCGCACTGCGGCCACACGTGGATGTGCCCCTCGTGTGACGTCGCCTACGGACTCGTTCGCCGGGCGACGGAGCTGCGCTGCCGCATCTGTGGCCGGCGCCAGGCGGCGCCGCACGTGTGTCCTGTCTGCGGCGGCCTCGATGTCGGTCGGCACGGGGTCGGTACCGAGCGTCTCGAGACCGAGGTGGCGGCGATGCTCCCCGGTGTGGCGCTGCTGCGGCTCGATTCTGACGTCGCCGGCTCGTACCGTCGCCTGCACGCACTCCTCGATCGCTTCGCAAAGCCGGGGCCAAGCGTGCTCGTCGGCACCCAGATGGTGGCCAAGGGACACCACTTTCCCGAGGTGACGCTGGTCGGCGTGGTCAACGCCGACCTGGCCCTGTACTTCCCCGACTTCCGCGCCGAGGAGCGCACGTTCGCCATGCTGCTGCAGGTCGGCGGCCGAGCCGGCCGCGGACGACACCCGGGCCGGGTGATCGTACAGACGTACGCACCGGACGCACGTCCTATCATCGCCGCGGCGGCAGCCGACGTGGAGGGCTTCTACGCCGACGAGCTGGAGCGTCGCCGCGCCCTGTCGTATCCGCCGGCCAGCACGCTCATCGCGCTGCATGTGTCGTCGCCGGCCGCCGAGGCGGTACCGGCGGCCGGCGTGGACGTGGCCCGTGCGGCGCGCCGGGCGCTCCAGCACGGCGAAGTCGTCATGGGGCCGGGCGTCGTCGGCCGCGAGCGGGGGCGCTACTTCTGCCGCTGTGTGATCAAGACCACCGAGATGGGGAAGACTCTCTCTGCGGTGCGAGACGTCGTGGCACGGGCACAGCGCGACCTGGCGCGGCGCGGCGTCCGTCTCGTGGTGGACGTCGAGCCGGTGAGGCTGTGAGCGGGCGCAAGGTAGCTCGCCGGCGTGTGCCGCGGTAGCATGAAGTCATGAGGATGAGAGACGGTGGAAGATGAGTCAGCGAGCTACGTCACGCGGTCGCCTTTCTGAGGCGGAAGCGGCCGCTCGCAGCGAGGCGGCACAGCGTGAGATCCGCGTGGTCGGAGACCCGGTGCTGCGCGATCGGGCACGCGCCGTCGATACCTTCGACGGCGCGCTGCGCAAGGTCGCCTTCCGCATGATCCAGATCATGCGCGACGCACCGGGCATCGGCTTGGCGGCGCCGCAGTTGGGCATCCAGAAGCGACTGATCGTGTACGAAGTCGATGACGCGGAGCCTCGCATCCTGGTCAATCCCGATATCGCGTGGACCACGGAGGACACCGATGAGCTCGACGAGGGATGCCTCAGCGTCCCGGGCGTCATCGTGCCTGTGGCCCGTGCGACCGGCATCGAGGTCGCGGGACAGGATGTGCACGGTGAGGCGGTACGGTTCCGCGCCGAGGGCCTCGAGGCGCGTGTCATCCAGCACGAGGTCGATCATCTCGAGGGCGTGCTGATCCTCGACCGCACCGGCCGCCGCGAGCGCGCCGCCGCCATGCGCGAGCTGCGCGACGGCGTATCGGCGCTCTGACGGGGCCGGCGGTGCCAGCATGAGGGTGGCGTACGCGGGGACGTCGTCGTTCGGCGCCCTGGTGCTCGGTGAGCTCCTCTCCCAGGCCGTCCACGAGGTGGTGCTTGTCGTCACGCGACCCGACCGGCCGCGCGGACGCCACGGTACGCCGCAGCCGTCGCCGGTCAAAGAGGCGGCGCTGGACGCCGGGCTGCCGCTCCTCCAGCCGGAGCGGCTCGACCATACGGCGCTGCAGGAGCTTCTGGGGACGCGGCCGGATGCGTTCGTAGTCTGTGCCTACGGCGAGATCATCCGGCCGGACGTCCTGCGGGCCGTCCCGACGCTGGTGGTGCATCCGTCGTCGCTGCCGCGCTGGCGCGGCGCCGCTCCCGTACAGCGGGCGCTGATGGCCGGCGAGACGACGATCGGCGTGGCCGTCCTCAGGATGGCGGAAGAGGTCGACGCCGGACCCATAGGGCGCTCGCTGGAGGTCGTCGTACCGGCCGACGCCGACACCGGACGCGCCTTCGAGCTGCTGGCGCCGGCCGCCGCCGCCGCGCTCCTGCAGACCCTCGCCGCGATCGAAGACGGCACCATCGTCTGGCGCGAGCAGAGCGGCACGCCGACCTCGGCGGCCAAGATCACCAAGGAAGAGCGGCGTATCGACTGGCACCGCGATGCGCGACAGATCGTCGATCAGGTGCGGGCACTGTCTCCCGATGTCGGCGCCCGCACCGAGCTCGCCGGGCGCGACGTCATCGTCTGGCGGGCACTGGCGCTCGCCGATGCTCCCGAGAGCGCCGCCGACGACCGACTCGTGGTGCCGGCCGGGTGTGGCTGGGTCGAGATCCTGGAGGTGCAGGCGCCGGGCGGCAGGCGGCAGAGCGCGGCCACGTTCCTGCGCGGCGCCGGACGATGGCTCACGGGCCGGTGAGCCCGGCGCGCAGCGCCGCGCACCGGGTCCTCGTCGCTCTGGAACGGCGCCCGGAGCGCTTCGAAGAGGTGCTGCGGCGGGAGTCGGCCCGGGCACAGCTGGACGGCCGCGACGCAGGGCTGCTCTGGGAGCTTGCGAGCGGTGTCACCAAGCGCCGTCGCAGCCTCGACTCGGTCATCGCGGCTCTCTCACACTACCCGGTCCGTTCGATGCCGGCTGAAGTCCTCGCGGCGCTGCGGCTGGGTGTCTATCAACTCCTGTTCCTCGATCGTGTCCCCGTCCACGCGGCGGTCGCGGAGTCCGTCGACCTGGCGAAACAGTCCGGCTCGGGTGGGGCCGGTCTGGTGAACGCCGTGCTGCGCCGGGCGGCCGAGCAGGGCCGGACGATCTTCGAGCGCGCCGCCGGCGCGACAGGGACTGAGGGAACGTCGGTGAGGTTCTCGTATCCACCATGGCTCGTCGACGCGCTGGTGGCCGAGTGGGGAGACGAGCGTGCCGTGGCGCTGCTCGCCCAGGGCAACGAGGTGCCGGAGCGCTGTCTGCGGGTGAACACGCTCGTCGCCTCGGTCCCTGAGGTCGCGGCGGCGTTGGGCGAGGATGGCATCGCGGCCGCCGCGGCACCCTTGCCGCGGGACTCGTCGTACTTCAGCGAGCGGTCTCCGTGGCCGCAGGCGCTGCTCTACGAAGGGCCGGCCATCGAGCGGTCACGCGCCTTCCGGGATGGCCTGGTGACGCCCCAGTCACGCGCGGCCCAGCTCGTCTCGGTGGCGGCTGCCGGCGGCGTCGGCGAAGGCGCTGCCATCGCCGACCTGTGTGCGGCACCGGGCGCCAAGACGACACATCTGGCGGCCCTGCTCACGCCGAGCCGTCTCCTGGCCGTCGACTCTGACCCGCAACGGGCCGAGCAGCTTCGATCCACGCTCAACAGGATGCGGGTCCAGGACGCCGAGGTGCTGGCCGCCGATTCGACCCGGTTGCCCGGCGACCTCGATGGATCGTTCGACCTCGTCCTGGTGGACGCTCCCTGCAGCGGGCTGGGGACGATGGCGGCCCGCCCCGACCTGCGCTGGCGGCGGCGGCCGGGTGACATCGCCCGTCTGGCAGAGCGTCAGCGTGCGCTTCTCGATCGAGCCGTCGTGCTGACTCGCCCCGGTGGCCGCATCGTGTACGCGGTGTGCACCATGACGCGCCACGAGACCGTCGACGTCGTGGCGGCGGTGATCCAGCGGACCGGCGTGGAGCTTGAGGATCTGGGTGGAGCGTTCCCGACGCTACGGGACGAACGCATGGGCGGGACGCTGCTCACGTTCCCGCCCCGGGACCGCACCAGCGGCTTCTTCGTGGCCTGCATGAGGCGCCACTGAGGTCCGGCAGGAGAAAGGGACCCGGGCGGCCCGCAGTCGTGAGAAGATGTGACGCCGGCAGGGCTGCGAGCCGCCGTTCGCACGTTGCTCGGCGATCTGTCGTGAGAAGGTACTGAGGCACGGAACTGGAGCCCCCGATGAAACAGCCGCCCGCTGAGATCCACATCGCGCCGTCCATCCTCTCGGCCGACTTCGCCCGTCTCGGCGAGCAGGTCACCACGGTCATGGATGCCGGCGCACGAGTGATCCACGTCGACGTCATGGACGGCCATTTTGTGCCCAACATCACGATCGGCCCGCCGGTGGTGGCAGCTCTGGCGCCGCTCGTGCACGAGAGGGGAGGCCTGCTCGATGTACACCTGATGATCGAGCGCCCCGATCTCTACATCGAGGACTTCGCGGCCGCCGGTGCCGACGGCCTCACGGTGCATCAGGAGTCCTGTACCCATCTCCACCGCGTGCTGACGCAGATCCGCGCCGCCGGCGCCTGGGCCGGCGTGTCGCTCAATCCGGCGACGCCGCTCGAGACGCTCGCCGACGCAAGGCGCGACTGCGACCTGGTGCTGATCATGTCTGTCGACCCCGGCTTCGGTGGGCAGAGCTTCATCCCGGCGGCGACCGAAAAGGTACGGCGGGCCCGCAGCTTCCTGCCCGAGACGGTCACCATCGAGATCGACGGCGGCGTCGGCGTCGGCAACGCCGCCGATCTGGTCGCGGCCGGCGCCACCCTGCTCGTGGCCGGCTCGGCGGTGTTCAAGGGAGACGCCGCGGCACGCTTCCAGGAGCTGACCGCCGTCGCACGCGGCCACTGACTCCACCGCCGGCGGTGACGCCGAGGCGGCGGTGAAGGCGACGGTGAACGATCGACCGCGGACCCGACGGCCGAGCGGCTGGTCGCCGGGCCGCCGGTCGGATACAATACGCCTGCACGTACACACAGGACGTGGCTTCGGGGCGGGGTGAAAGTCCCCACCGGCGGTGACAGCCCGCGAGCCTCCGCAGGAGGCCGACCAGGTGAGATCCCTGGGCCGACGGTGAGAGTCCGGATGGGAGAAGTCCGCGCGCTTCGCGCGTGCCTGTCGCCGCCCCGACCCACTGCATCAGGCGGTCAACGGTGGCCACAGGCAGTATGAACACACCACCCGGCGACTCCTCCCGGCACGTCTCGAGCGACGAGCTCCGATACCTCGATCTGGCTCTCGAGCTGGCGGCGCGAGGCCGCGGGATCGCGCACCCCAATCCCATGGTCGGAGCGGTCCTGGTGCGCGACGGCGCGATCGTGGGTCGGGGCGCCCATCTGGGGCCGGGACTGCCTCATGCCGAGGCGGTGGCCCTGCGGGAAGCCGGACCGGCCGCCCGCGGCGCCACCCTGTACTGCACGCTCGAACCGTGCGCGCATCACGGGCGTACTCCGCCGTGCGCCGACGCCATCATCGCCGCCGGCGTGGCAGGGGTCGTCGTCGCCATGGAAGACCCGAATCCCGTTGTGGACGGTCGCGGTCTGGCACGCCTGTCGGCCGCCGGCCTTGACGTCGCCGTGGCCGCCGGCGACGCGGGACGCCGGGCCCGCGAGCTCAACCGGGCGTATCTGAAGGTCATCCGCTGTGGGCTGCCGTGGGTGACGTACAAGGCCGCCGTGAGCCTCGACGGCAAGGTCGCGGCGCGCGGCGGCGACGCGCGCTGGCTCTCTGGCGAGGAGAGCCGCGAGCTGGTGCATCTCTGGCGTTCCCACGTCGATGCAGTGCTCATCGGCGGCGGCACCCTGCGTCGCGACGATCCCCTTCTCACCGTGCGCGCGGTGACCGGCCGCGATCCGATCCGTGTCGTTGTGACGCGGGACGGCGACCTTCCGGCCGATGCGCAGCTCTTCCGGACCGCGCGGACCGCTCCGGTCCTTGTGCTGGCGGAGCGCATGGAGACCGACCGGGAGACGGCTCTGACGACACGCGGTGTCACGGTCCGGCGCTTCGACGGTGGTCTGAGGGGCGCCTTGACGATCCTCGCCGAGCGTGGCGTGCTCGATGTCCTGTGCGAGAGCGGGCCCGATCTGTTCGCCGGACTGCTCGACGCCGGGCTCGTCGACAGTGTCGCCCTGTTCGTGACCCCGCGTCTGCTCGGCACCGGGGCCCCGGATCTGCTGGGGCTGCCGGCGCCGACGCGTGTCGCCGACGGGATCACCCTGGATGATGTCGAATGGCGTCAGGTCGGCCACGATCTGCTGATCGAGGGCCGTCCCCGGCGCCGAGCGGCCGTCGTGGGCCAGTCCGGACACCGTGGACCGGACGACGGTGCGGTACGCGATGCCTCGCTGACGGAGGAGACCGGCTGATGTTCACCGGCATCGTGGAAGAGGTCGGCACGCTGCGGTCGCTGACTGTCGGCGGCATGAGCGCCGAGCTCGAGGTCGCCGCCGGCCTGGTCACGGTGGGCACGGCCGTCGGCGATTCGATCCTCACGGACGGTGTCTGCCTCACCGTGACCGCGGTCGGCGACGGCTCCTTCCGCGCCGATGCGATGCCGGAGACGGTACGGCGAACCACGCTCGGACGGCTGCGTCCCGGGGAGCCGCTCAACCTGGAGCGGGCCGCCACACCTCAGACGCGCCTCGGCGGACACCTGGTGACCGGCCATGTGGACGGCGTGGGCACCGTCGCCGATGTGCGCCGCGAGCAGATCGCCGTCTGGCTGGACATCGCCGCTCCGCCCGAGGTGGCGGCACTCTGTATGCCACGCGGGTCGCTGGCCGTGGCCGGGGTCAGCCTTACCGTCGTGGCCGTCGACGGAACGACCGTGCGGGTGTCGCTGATCCCTCACACCGCCGCCCAGACGACTCTGGGGTCGGTGCGACGGGGCGCCGTCCTGAACCTGGAGGCAGATGTGCTGGCGCGGTATGTCGCCCACTTCCTGGGCGGTGGCCACACGATGCCGGCGGCGGGACGTGCGGTCGGTGATCTGACGTGGGAACGCCTGGCGCAAGCCGGCTTCGACTGATGCAGGCCCGGAAGCGAGGGAAGACGAGACGATGAGAGACGAACTGACCCCCGTAGCCGCCTCCGAAGGCAGCTCGCGGTGCCGTCCCGACGACCCGGGTCGCGATGTGTGGGCGACCGTCGACGAGGCTCTCGACGAGCTGCGCCGCGGCCGCATGGTGGTGGTCGTCGACGACGAAGACCGCGAGAACGAGGGCGACCTGACGCTGGCGGCGGAGTTCGCCACGCGGGAGACGATCAACTTCATGGCGCGTGAAGGACGGGGATTGATCTGCCTCACGCTGACGCCGGAGCGGTGCCGCGAGCTTGAGCTGGAGCCGATGGCGCGCGACAATCAGGCGCCTCTGGGCACGGCCTTCACCGTCTCGATCGAGGCCCGTCAGGGCGTGACCACCGGCATCTCGGCCGCCGATCGGGCGCGGACCATCCAGGTGGCCATAGACCCGCGCTCGACGCCTCGCGACCTGGTGCAGCCGGGCCACGTCTTCCCGCTCATGGCACGGCCCGGCGGAGTGCTGGAGCGTACCGGGCAGACCGAGGCCGGCGTCGATCTCTGCCGGCTTGCCGGCCTGGTCCCTGCGTCCGTCATCTGTGAGGTCATGAACGACGACGGCACCATGGCTCGCGTGCCCGACCTGATCCCGTACTGCCGCCGCCACGGCCTGCGCATGGTCACCGTGGCAGACATCATCAAGTTCCGGCGCCGGACCGAGGTACTGGTACGCCGAGTGGCCGAAGCGGCGCTGCCGACCAAGCACGGCACATTTCGCGCCGTAGGCTACGAGTCGCTCACCGACGGCGCCCATCACGTGGCCCTCGTCAAGGGCGACGTGGCCGGGGCCGAAGACGTTCTGGTCCGTGTGCACTCCGAGTGTCTCACCGGCGATGCGCTCGGGTCACTGCGCTGCGACTGCGGCGACCAGCTGGCCGAAGCGTTACAGCGCATCGAGGCTGAAGGCCTGGGAGTGGTGCTCTACATGCGCCAGGAGGGTCGCGGCATCGGCTTGCTCAACAAGCTCAAGGCGTACGCGCTGCAGGAGCGGGGACGCGACACCGTCGAGGCCAACCTGGAGCTCGGGTTCCCCGACGACCTCCGCGACTATGGGATCGGTGCGCAGATCCTCGCGGACCTGGGCCTGAGCACCATCCGGTCCATGACGAACAACCCGAAGAAGATCATCGGTCTTGAGGGCTACGGGCTGCGCGTGGTCGAACGGGTGCCGCTCGAAGTGACGCCGCACTGCGAGAGCATCCGCTACCTGCGGACCAAGCGCGAGAAGATGGGTCACATACTGGAGCACGAGGCACTCGTACCCAGTGAGGGTCCCGAGGGATGAGGTCGAGAAGGAGCGTGGCATGACAGTGTTCGAAGGCAGGCTGACCGGCCGGGGCCTCAAGTTCGCCCTGGTCGTGGGCCGTTTCAACGAGCTGATCTCCATCCGTCTGCACGAGGGGGCACTGGACTGCCTGAGGCGGCACGAGGTGAGCGACGAGGACATCGACGTCGCCTGGGTGCCGGGCGCCTTCGAGCTGCCGCTGGTGGCGGCCAAGCTGGCGGGGTCGGGGCGCTACGATGCGGTCGTCTGTCTCGGGGCGGTGATCCGCGGCGGCACGCCGCACTTCGAGTACGTGGCCTCTGAGGCCGCCAAGGGTATCGCGAAAGTCGGCCTCGACACCGGCGTGCCGGTGGTGTTCGGCGCCCTGACCACCGACACCATCGAGCAGGCGGTCGAGCGCGCCGGAACGAAAGCGGGCAACAAGGGATGGGCAGCCGCGCTGTCGGCACTGGAGATGGCCGATCTGCTGCGGCAGCTCCCGTAGTGCCGCGTTACGGGCGGGAGGTCAGAGGACCTTGGTGACCCGGCCGGCGCGCAGGCAGCGGGCGCACACGTAGGCGACACGTGGGTGGCCGTTGTGCATGATGCGGACGTGCTGCAGATTGGGATCGAAACGCCGCTTGGTGGCGACGTTGGAGTGGCTTCTGCTGTGACCGATGACCGGCCGCTTGCCGCAGACGATACAGACCTTGGACATGCGAGGACCTTGCTTGATTCGGTTGCGGGGCGTCATTATGCTACACGCGCTCCAGCAAGGCAAACGGTCCGCAGTGGCCGCATGCCGAGCACGTCGACCGGCGGCAGGGTGACGGTCTTCCACAGGGACATGCCCATCATCGCGGCGCTCGACCTCCATCCGGACGTGCGAGTGGTGTTCGAGAGGTACGGCATGGGCTGCTCGACGTGCATCGGAGCGAGTACCGAGAGCATCGAGGCCGGCGCCATCATGCACTGTGTGGACCCGGACGAGGTAGTGGCGGCGCTTGACAGACTGCTGCCGGACTCCTGAGCGCAGGCCGGTGCGGGGGCGGGGAGGAGTAGCTGACGGCGATGCGCGCGCATCCTGAAGGACAGGCCGACGGACCACAGGGTGGCGTCGCGTTCTCCGACTCGGCCCTCGCCAAGCTCGCCGCCCACGCCGCCCGTACCACGTACGGTGTCGTCGACCTCCACAGCGCCCCGATGCGCCGGGTCGCCGACCTCTTCCGCGGCGTCCTCACCGAGGGCGTCGAGGTCGACCGCGACGGAGATGCCGTTCACGTTCATCTCCACGTGGTCATGGAGCGCGGCGTCAACGTGGCCCAGGTCACTGCGATCCTGCGCGACCAGGTCGCGTACGAGATCGAGCGGGCCACGGGGCTCGGCGTCTCCGAGGTAGACGTACGCGTCGAGGACCTGCGCGAGTGACGGCGCACGACCTCGCAGTGGCGCTTGTCGATGGGGCGCTGGTGGAGCTCGAGGCGGAGCGGTCGGTCATCAACGACCTCAACGTCTATCCCGTGCCGGACGGTGACACCGGGACCAACCTCCTGCTCACCGTCAGAGCCATCCGCGAAGAGTTGGAGCGCAGCGCCGGGAGCACCGACGACGGGGTCGCGGCAGCGGTCACGCGCGGATCGCTGATGGGAGCGCGCGGCAACTCCGGCGTGATCCTCTCGCAGATCGTGCGCGGTGCGTGCTCGGTCTGCCGACCGGGAGCGGCTCTCACCACGAGCACGCTGACGCAAGCCTTCGCAGAGGCCACGGCGGCGGCGTATCGAGCGGTCAAGAAGCCGGTCGAAGGCACCATGCTCACAGTCACCCGTGAGATGTCGACCGCCGCCTCGCGACTGCCCGACGACACGTCGCTTGCCGATACCCTCGAGACGATCCTGGCAGCCGGTCGCATCGCCGTGGAACGCACGACGCAGCAGCTTGCGGCCTTGCGTCAGGCCGGTGTGGTCGACGCCGGCGGCTACGGCCTGCTGGTGATCTGCCGCGGCCTGGCGGCCGTCCTCACCGGGGCGCACGCAGGCACATCGGTTGCTGCCCGGCAACGCTCACGCGCGGTGGGCGGCCCGCCGCTCGCGTCGCCCGCTGAGCCGAGCGAGCTGTCGCGGTATCGCTACTGCACGAGCTTCCTGCTCACCGGGACCGCCGTGCCGAAGGATGAGCTCGAGAACTTCCTGGCGCCGATCGGCGACAGCGCCCTGCTCGTCGGCGACGCCGACATGCTCAAGGTGCACGTGCACACCGACGACCCCGGGACGGTCCTGTCGTGGGCAGTCCGTCACGGTGGCATCAGCGAAGTCGACATCAATGACATGCACGTCCAGACGCGCGAGCGCGACGCCCGTCTGCGCTCGGCCGGCGGACCGTTGCCGAGGGCCGGCCGGACGGCGGTCGTGGCGGTCGTGGCCGGCGCCGGCAACCAGGCGCTCTTCCGAGAGGTCGGCTGCGCCGGGATCGTCGACGGGGGCCAGTCGATGAACCCCAGCGCGGCGCAGCTCCTGGAGGTCATGGACCGTCTGGCCAGCGACGACGTCGTGGTCCTGCCCAACAACGGCAACGTCATCCTGACCGCCGAACAGGCGGCCACCATGAGCACCCGTACCATCGTCGTCGTGCCCTCGAAGTCGATGCCGGCCGGGCTGACCGCCATGGTCGAATTCGATCCCGACAAGGATGCGGTGGCCAACGCGGCCGTCATGACGCAGGCTCTGGCGCGTGCGCACTGCGCAGAGATCACCGTGGCCGTGCGCGACTCCGTGATCGGCGACCTGAGCGTGAAGAAGGACCAGGTCATCGGGCTGATCGACGGGACGCTCGTCGCCACCGGCGAGGACGTCGACGGCGTCCTCGACGATGTGCTCGCCCGGCTGGGCGCCCACGATCCCGAGGTCGTCACCGTGCTCACCAGCCTCAATGGTACGTCTCTCACCGACGACGACATCGCCGCCGCGCTGGCGCGTCGACTGCCCCAGGCCGAGGCCCTCATCCAGGCCGGCGGCCAGCCCCTGTACCCGATCCTGATTGGAGCGGAATGACGCTCTCGACCACCAAGAACACGGTCGTGGTGACCGATTCCACCGCCGACCCGAATGACCGCTGGGCGGCACGCGGTATCACCGTGGTACCGCTCAAGGTCGTGTTCGGCACAGAGATGTATGACGACGGCACCGAACTGCCGCCACCCAGGCTCTACGAACGGCTCAAGCAGGGCGGCGAGCTGCCGACCTCGTCGCAGCCGTCGGTGGCCCAGTTCGCCGAGGTCTACGATCGCCTCGGTCGGGACTACGAGCACATCTTCTCGATCCACATCTCGCAGGAGCTGAGCGGCACCATCCAGTCCGCGACCACAGCCGCCGAAGGCAACGACAAGGTCGAGATCTGGGACAGCCGCAACGTATGCTGCGGTCTCGGCTTGCTGGTCGACCGGGTGCAGACCAAGCTCGAAGAGGGGATCGAGCTCGAGGAGCTGCGCTCGTACATCCGTCACTTCCAGGAGCGTGGCCGTATGGCCATCCTCCCGGCCACGCTCGAATACCTGCGCCGCGGCGGTCGCATCGGTCGGGCGCAGGAGATGGTCGGAGGAGTCCTCGGGATCAGGCCGATCATCCAGGCCTACGACGGCGTCATCTCGCCGTATGCCAAGATCCGCGGCGAGCGTCGCGCCTGGGAGGCGATGGGGCAGTATCTGGCCGACTACGCTGGTCCTCAGGACACGCTGTACGTGAGCATCGTGCAGGCCGACAGCCCGGGGGCCGTGGAGAAGCTGCGCGACATACTCCTCGGCGTGCGGCCGGATGCCCGGATCCTCTTCACCGGATGGGCGGGGTCGGTCGTCGGCGTACACATCGGGCCCGGCGCCTGCGCCTACTCGGTCATCGCCGAGTAAGGGAGGGCGGTGCCGGCGGCAGAGCCCCGACCAGCGCCGCTGCAGCTCGGCGGCGAGCCGTTCCCGGGCACGCCGCCGCAGCCCCGACTCTTCACGTGCCCCGAGCGGCTGGCGACGCCGCTGACCGCCGTCGCCCGCGTCGGGCCGTCGATCGCGCGCCGGCTTGCCGAGCTCGGCCTCACCACGATCGGAGAGCTGCTCGAGCACTACCCGCGCCGGTATGACGACTACCGCGATCGCCGCGATCTGGGTAGCCTGAAGATCGGCGAGGAGGCGACTGTACGGGCGACCGTCGAACGGGTCGCCCTCACGAAGGGACGGCGCAAGGGGCTGCAGGTCGTGCGCGCCTGCGTCCGCGATCCGTCGGGGGTCGGCGAGGCGATCTGGTTCAACCAGGCCTGGCTGGCCGAAGCGCTGGAGCCGGGCATGACCCTCAGTCTGCGCGGCACGCTCACGGCCCGCGGCGGTCGCCCGTCGTTCGTCGTCAAGCGCCACGAGATCCTGGCCGGGACCGGGGAGACGCTGCACACCGAAGGGGTCGTGCCGGTGTATCCGGCCGGCGAGGCGGTCTCGGCACGGCTGCTGCGGACGCTCGTGCGTACCGTACTGCCGGCAGCCAGAGGCTTGCCCGACCCCCTGCCCACACGGCTGCGCATCGAGCACGGACTCCCGACACGCGCCGACGCCGTTCTGGCCGTCCATGCGCCACGTGAGCCCGACGTCGGCAGAACGGCCCGCGCGCGGCTCGTCTTCGAGGAGTCGTACCTGCTGCAGGTGGGACTGCTGACGCACAAGGCCCGCGAGCAGGGCCGGCTGGCGGCGCACCCGCTGGTGGAGGAGCCCGGGGTTGCGTCGGCGTACGAGGACCTGCTGCCGTTCACTCTGACGCCCGACCAGAAGGCAGCCGTGGCGGAGATCGATGCGGACGTCGCCACCGCCACGCCGATGCGGCGGCTGCTGCAGGGCGACGTCGGGTCCGGCAAGACGGTCGTCGCCCTCCACCTGCTGCTGCGCGCCGCGGCGGCCGGGCACCAGGGTGCGCTGCTGGTGCCCACCGAGACGCTGGCCGGGCAGCACCTGGCCACAGTCCACGAGCTCGTCGGCGACCTGGTGTCCTGCGAGCTGTTGATCGCCGGGCTGCCGGTGACCCGGCGCCGGGCGATCCTCGCCCGGCTGCAGAGCGGCCGGACACAGGTGGTGGTGGGCACCCACGCGCTCTTCCAGGACGACGTGCGGTTCCACTCACTGGCGGCCATCGTGGTCGATGAGCAGCACCGCTTCGGCGTGGTGCAGCGCGACGAGCTCGCCCGACGGGCGTCGGCGCAGGGGTTCGCCCCGCACGTGCTCTACATGACGGCCACGCCGATCCCC